>Ga0114951_10000835_pt1 | contig 41096 bp, 37 predicted proteins | sample AM7aDNAmetaG_FD_88677 | JGI IMG/M metagenome (GOLD analysis project Ga0114951, IMG submission 88677) | Freshwater microbial communities from Finland to study Microbial Dark Matter (Phase II) - AM7a DNA metaG | ecosystem: Environmental > Aquatic > Freshwater > Lake | place: Finland: Lake Alinen... | reverse complement strand
CACTGCGTCACTTCGTTCCTGGTTGCGGGGGTGGGATTCGAACCCACGACCTCCTGGTTATGAGCCAGACGAGCTGCCAGACTGCTCTACCCCGCTATATATTCAAATCCCAATTCCCAAGCACCAAATTCCGACAGTCCTCGTTTGGAAATTGGATTTTGCTCTTTGGGCTTTCCGCGCCTCTGGCGCGGCATGTGGGCGATCCAAGATTCGAACTTGGGACCTCGTCATTATCAGTGACGCGCTCTAACCAACTGAGCTAATCGCCCGAATAATCGGCTCAAACTGCACAAGAGCAACGCCTCCAATTGAGGTCCTCAACAGGATAACACGCTCTTTGAAAAGAATCAAGTCTTCGTTACAGTCTGTCTTTACAGTCTTAGCAGCTGCAGTATTTGAGGTATCAATTTCACGGTATTACGACGATGCACGATTTCCGGTCCGATCCAAAAAAAAAGAAATGGCCACATACAGCGACCGTTTTTACCCTGGCCTTCTATTCATTCACGCCATCCGAAAGTACATAGAAATGCATGATTTCAAACATACATCCCCAATAGAAAAATCCCGAACAACCTCCTGCGATTGCAGCTATAAAGACATATGCCAGAGTAAAGTACACTAACCCGACAGGCGTACACATGGAAATATCCGACCATTTTCCTACCCGCGTGGGTCGATATACCAGTTCGGCAATCACGGCTACAATCACAAAGAAAACGAATGACGCGATTTTTCCCGCGAGCGTCAGGCCGTCATCATATATGAACATCGCTACGGCATACATCAAAACCAACGAAATATGAACCGCAAGCGTAAAGAGGCCTTTTTCTATCAACCACCGCAACGGGCGGTCGATAAAATCCCGTTCAAACGATATCAAAACGTTCATTTTTCCCCTTTTTTAAGTGAACAAGATTCCTTTCCCCATATCATCGCACATTATGAAAAACTGTCAAAAAAACGCCCCATTTTTACGACATTCGACTCTTCTTCTCTTGTTTCCGTTGTTGGCGGTTAGTTGTAAGTTGTCAGTGATTTCTTTTCAACTCCTTAACACGTGAACACGTTAACCCGTCAACAAAGCAACTGTTTTAGAGCCTCCTTCCTATTGCCTTATTTTTCATTTTTCGCTTTGAATTTTTCACTTCCTGGGCAGATATCGGAAAGAACACAGTCCCCACATTTCGGATTCCGAGGCGAGCAGATCGCCCGACCGTGTGTGATCAGGTATTCATTCATATCCAGGTAGTCTTTCTTCGGGAACAGCCTGCTAAGCTCTGCCGACATCTTCTCGGCGGTTTTCGCGTCCGACCACCCGAGCCGGGGAACCAATCGAAAGACATGCGTGTCCACCGCGACTCCTTCCTGCCTGCCGAATGCCTTGGCGAGCACGATATACGCCGTCTTGTTCGACACGCCCGGAAGGGCGAGCAATCCTTCGAGCGTATCGGGTACCTTCCCGCCGAAACGCTCAACGAGGACCTTTCCCATCCCGCGCAAATTTTTCGCCTTATTACGATAGAATCCGGTCGAATAGATTTCCTTCTCCAAGACGCCCTGATCGGCATCCGCATAATCACGCGCCGTCTGGTATTTCTTGAACAGTTCCTTCGTGACCATGTTCACGCGCTCGTCGGTGCACTGTGCGGAAAGCGCCGTTCCCACGACCAACTCAAGCGGGTTCGACCACGCGACGAACGGCCCCGTCACCGGATAGGCTTTCCGAAGTCGCCTTAAGGCCTCTTTGACATTTTGCTTTTTTTCTTCGATATCCATATATCGGCAGTATAGCGGAAACCGGCGGATAAAAAAACGCCTGATCGGAATACTCATTCCGACCAGGGCGATACGATGACCTTGCGACAATCAACAGGACATTTTTTCCGTCTCTTCGGGAAGCAGCTCGTTCAGACGATCCTCAAGGGATTGCAACAATACGCCGAGCTCTTCCGAATTCGGAACAGGCTCAGCGACTGAGAGAATCCTCTCCAAAAAGAGCCGTGCTCTTTCGACGGAATCAGTCTCCAATTGGAACGGGAGAAAGATTTTCGTGAGAATCCGCGAGGAAGAGAACGTCCTCTTCGCGAAATCCCTTACCAAAGCGACTTCGATCGTACCCTTGTCGATTCTCGATAAAAGCTCGAGCTCTCCGGGAAACGTGAATGCCTTGTTCTCTATGCCGATAATTCCGTTTGTCATCGCTATCCTTTTTTTAAAGATTTTTTAAACACGTACCGAGAAAGAACACCAATGAGTTCTATCACGACGGAGGCGAAAGGTCAATGAACACCTCGCAGCAAAGCTGACGGGGTATCCGTCGCCACTCTACCCTGTCATCCCGGGCTTGCCACAGTCGTTCACGAACGACGTGTCTTGACCCGGGATCCAGTCCCCGTTTCACAGCAACATATCCGCGGCAGAGCTGCGTGGCATTGACCCTAGGAGAGAATCAACTACCCCGCAGCAGAGCTGACGGGGTATTACCCTAAGAGAAAATATAGCCAAAGATATCGGGGTCCTCTTCCGCATCTTTGACCAGTTTTTCGAAATCATTCATAGCGTCACGATATTTGATATCATTTTTTTCCCGTGCCAAGAAGCTTGGCCAACTTGTTTTCAAACTCGTCAAAGTCTGAAATATAATTCTTGTCTTGCTCTATCCGGTATTTTTCATATTCACCCAATGCCAAAGATTCGGCCACCGCATGGCTCGCTTTTCCCAAATCTCCGAGGATGTCCCTATCGTTGAGTTTCAAAAATTCATTGAGCTTTTGCTCCCAATGTTTCATAAACATAGCTTGCCTGCGCTTCGCTTGCGACTCGGCAAAGAGAAGATACTGTTCGACTATACCATTGAGGCCGGCGAGCTCTTCTTTGTCCAGATATTTTTTTGCGATCACCACATCGCTCTCGCGAATCTTTCCTTTTGGAGCATTTTTCCACGTCGTCAGTCCCATGTTCGGCTTGGCGCTATCCACCCGACCTTGTACGATCTCTGCCGCCGTTTTTCCTGTTATAGCGAAGTGCAGTTTGTTTTGCACGGTAGCAAAAAAATGCTGTGCTTCGATACTATTTTTGTCATAGTCCACACTGCACTGCGTGTAGATATCGGTAATTTTTTGATAAAATCTCCGTTCACTGCTTCGAATATCCGCTATGCGGGCCAACTGCTCTTCAAAATAATCCTGGCCAAAGGTATAGTTGGGAGTTTTCAGCCGCTCATCATCCATCGTAAATCCCTTGATGATATATTCCTTCAACCGCTCGGTCGCCCATATTCGAAATTGGGTCGCCTGCGAGCTGTTGACTCGGTATCCAACGGAAAGAATAGCGTCAAGGTTATAGAATTCCACTTCTCGCGAAACCTGTCTGTCTCCCTCATTTCGAACGTGTGCAATTTTTGCACACGTTGCTTCTTTTATAAGCTCTTTATCGATATAGATATTTTGCAAATGTTTTGTTACCACACTCCTATCAACTCCAAAAAGCTCGGCGATTTTTGCCTGAGTAAGCCAAATACTTTCACCACGTAAGAGTATCTCTACTTTCACCTTGCCATTCGGCGAGGTGTAGAGAAGAAATTCTGTAAAGCTATCCTGTTTGATGAGTTGGTTCTTTTTCATAGCATCTTACCATGCATGTCTCATTAAACTCAAAACAGAAAATATCATCCTTTATATAAGCCATAATTCTACTCAATTTTCCAAATTTTCAATTGAAATCGTGCGGAAAAAATTTCTAATATTATGGCTTTACAGAAGCAATAATCAGCTATCTGCTAAAATTTAACGAGACACTAGTGGCATCTTACAATATACGCCGATCTGAAGAAAAGGTTGGCCACTTTTTTTCTCTCCCTGCCATTATTATATTCCCAAAGACCAAAAAAACACCAATTTGAGTCTTCCATCGCAACAACGTCCAACAAATACCACCTCCTATCCAGGTACGCGAAATGACGGCCGTCATTTCGCGTACCCCTCCCATGTTTTTTCTGCCTCCTCGCCCTCCGGGAGAGGATGTCGGGTCGCCCGACAGGTGAGGGTCTTGTTTTAGACTGATCCAAGGAACCTTCTGAACAATATTCGGATCCTAAAATCTATACCAGCTCCCGCCTCAATCCCTCCCTTCCAAGCCTCATCCAGTATTCGGTCTCTTCGGTATCATTGCCGTTGAGGAATTTTTCCTGATGCGCGCCGAAGAACTCCATCACGACGCCCGCCAAGGCATAGTCATACAGATACCGTTTCTCCACCAGAGCGAGCGGATTCGATGCGCCGTATACGTTCATGATGTACTCGACCCGATCACGAAGCGACGCCCCGTCACCCTCTTCATGGAACAGGTTTGCCGCGATGACCGAAAGTTCCTGAATCCTCGGATACCAGTTGGAGACGGAGAAATCGAGGATATAGATTTTCCCGTCATTTCCTTTCAGAACGTTTCCTTTGGTGAAATCGCCATGCACGAAACAGTGTGGCAACTCGTCGATCGGGATTTCCCCGTACCGGTCCAATACCCTGTCCACCAACTTCAGATCATCAGGCCCGATGAATTTCTTCACCTTCTGATATGATTCCCCGATATTCGGAATCGCCCACGAGTCGGACAGATACGACGGATGATGGTCGATCGCGTTCACCTTCGTTGCCTGTTCTAGCACTGCTTTCCGCTCTTCCTCGTTCGGTACACGATCCATCTCTTGAAAAGAGCGTCCTTCGACGAAGTCCATGAGCACCATCGAAATACCTCCTTCGGGACCGTACGCAAATACCGTCTCGCCACCGGATGTCTCCTGTAGTCTGGGATGATTCACTCCCGCTTGCACGACTTTTTCCATTATCACGCGATACCGGTCGATCACCGCCTTGCTTCGATACTTCGCGAACATCTTCGCGACGTACTTTCCTCTGGAAGTCCGAACGATGACATTACAATCCTCGTATCCGCGCTCGATGACGGAATACTCCGCAGGCGTGCCGATTCCATATGCCTCCGCGAGACGCTCAACGACCGGACCGAGATCACCCCGATAATCAAGCCGATCAAGAGGAGTTTTCGTTATTATAGTCTCATTCGGATCAACGGAATCTTTCATATATTTTTTCATGACATGCCATAGTCGCACACACTATCATAATGATTTCTTCGCGATGACATGCAGTTCATGGAACGTATGCGGTCCCACTTTCCGATGTGTGCCGTCGTAGGAATACGTCTTTTGTTCGATAATAGTCAACTCCCCTAATGCATCACGCACTTCTTCAAGCGTATAGGTCGTCGGAACCGAAAGCGTTTCTTCGGGCGTGAACGTGAAAATCTCCAATACGCCACCGGGATTGAGTGCCTGGCAGATCGTAGGAAGGAACTCCTGCAGTGCATACGCTTTCGTGAGAAATTGCAGGCTGTGATGAATCACGATGATATCGTATCTCTTGGTCGGCTTCCAATCCTTCAGATCGGCGACCATATACGTTACCGACGGGATTCCATCAAGCGAAGCCGGTGTTTCCTTCTCGATATCGACGGCATCCACCGTCAATCCGCGCGCGGCGGCGTAGAGCGACACGAATCCCCGCCCACACCCGAGGTCGAGAAACGTTGCCACGTCCGGATGCAGGTCGAACAGATTTCGGTACGAATAGTTCATAATGTAATGGTGGACCGTGCCGGATAGAACCCGCCTCTCCCGAGAGGCGGGACAGGCCGGCGACCTCCTGAGACAGCATTGTCCCGGAAATCATTGTGGACCGTGCCGGATTCGAACCGGCGACCTCCGCATTGCAAATGCGGCGCTCTAACCAACTGAGCTAACGGCCCAATACAGGGAAAACTGACAACTCACAACGAACAACTCACGACTCGGAGGATACCGACTTCATAATCTTACCCAATCCTAGCCGAAAAATGGGATTTTGTCTATGATGAAAGAAACTGACAACCCACAACTCATAACTGACAACAAAACGGATTACCGTTTACATCCTCTTATGACCCCGAGTTATAAGTTGTCAGTTATGAGCTATTTGTTTCGAAATGAGTTGTCCATTGTAAATGGCAAGTTGCTTGTTGTAAGTTGTCAGTCATAAGTTGTAAGTTAAATAGAATGGAACATTCTATTTATTGGCACTGTTTCCGCAAGATCCCCGGGATCGGACAGACACGACTTCGGTCGCTTATGTCGGCGTTCTCGTCCGGCGAGGCGGCATGGATTGCGGATGCGGACATGCTCCTGTCCACCGGCATGAGTCGGGACACGATGGATGCGATCGTCGCCGGACGGCGTACGATCGATCCGGAACGTGAACAGGATGCGCTCGATGAGAGCGGTATCCGCATCCTCTTGTGGACCGATGATGATTTCCCGACACTCCTGCGTGAGGCGCCGTTCCCCGTCTCTCTCCTCTATGTCCGCGGGACGTTCGATGAATGGAATCGACCGATGGTCGCCATCGTCGGCTCACGCCAACACACCGCCTACGGCCGACAATCTGCCGAACGTATCGCCGAAGATCTGTCCCAAGCCGGCATCGTCGTCGTGTCCGGTCTCGCATACGGCATAGACTCGGTCGCGCACGGCGCCGCACTCCGCGCGAGCGGCATCACCATCGCCGTCTTGGGTGATGGGCTCGACGATGCCTCCATCCATCCCAAAGACCACCTCCCGCTTGCCACGCGCATCATGGAATCCGGGGCACTCATCTCGGAATATCCTCCGGGTACACCGGCCGGGCGTGGTACCTTCCCGGCACGCAACCGGATCATCGCCGCTCTCTCGCTTGGAGTCGTGGTCGTCGAAGCCGCCGAGAAAAGCGGCTCACTCATCACTGCCTTGCACGCGCTTGAATGCGGACGAGACGTGTTCGCCGTTCCCGGCTCGATCTTCTCCCCGGCATCGACCGGCACACACCGACTCATCCGCGACGGCGCCAAGCTCGTCCGTGGTGTGGGCGATATCCTCGAAGAACTACCACTCCAAGAGAGCGGAAATCTCCAGTTGAAAGGAGCCGAATCCAGTCCGAAGCCAATACCGGATAACCTTTCGATAGAGGAACAAAAATTGCTTTCGATCCTCTCACACGAAGCCATGCAAGTTGACGAAATCATCAAATCGTCGCATCTTGGGACAAGCGAGGCGGGATCCGCTCTCACGATGCTTGAATTGAAAGGACTCGTGAAAAACATCGGTGGGATGAATTATATACGAGTCTGAAAAGTTACAAGTCAAAAGTCTCAAGTCGAAAGAGGATGAGACTTGCCAATATTCCCGAAGCAAGTATCATACATTGGTGGGGTAGGATTGACTTTTTTGTCATTCCTCATCAGAAACCGCCATTTAATAGGCTTTTCACTTTCGACTTCATTATGAAGCTTCTCATCGTCGAGTCACCGTCCAAGGCCAAGACCATCGGCAAGTACCTCGGGAAGGACTACACGGTCGTCGCCTCGGTCGGCCATGTCCGCGACCTCCCCAAGTCCAACAAGAACGCCATCGACATCGAGGGCGGTTTCGTGGCGAAATATGAGACCATCCCTGGTAAGGAAAAAGTCATCAGCAGTATCAGGAGTCTGGCGAAAAAAAACACCGAGATCCTGCTCGCGACCGACCCCGACCGCGAAGGCGAGGCGATCGCCTGGCACCTCGTAGAAGCCTGCAAGCTGAAAGACCCGAAGCGCGTCCTCTTCCATGAGATCACTGAGACCGGTATCCGTGAGGCGCTCAGACACCCGAGACTCATCGACCAGAACCTCCGTCGCGCACAGGAAGCCCGTCGCGTCCTTGACCGGCTTGTCGGCTATGATCTGTCCGGCCTCATCTGGAAGAAGGTCCGATACGGCCTCTCGGCCGGCCGTGTCCAATCCCCGGCACTCCATATCATCGCGGTGCGCGAACGCGAAATCACCGCGTTCATCCCCGAAACCTTCTGGAAAATATCAGGGTCGTTTCTCACGGAAAAGAAAGATGTCCTCGAACTTCTGTGTTCCGAAGAGCCTAAAGACGAGGCACGGACCGACGAAATCCTTTCGATATCCACCTCCAAGGACTGGGAAGTCATCGAAGTGAAGGAATCCGAGGTTGTCAGGAATCCGCTGCCGCCGTTTACCACCTCGACATTGCAACAGACAGCGAGTTCGCGCCTCGGATTCTCCCCAAGCAATACGATGCGTCTCGCACAGCGTCTCTACGAGGCGGGCCATATCACCTATATGCGAACCGACAGCGTCGCGCTCTCCGAAGAAGCGCTCGGACATGTCGCGGCGGCCGTGAAGTCCGCTTTCGGTGATAACGCGCTCATGATCCGACATTTCAAAACCAAATCAAAGAACGCACAAGAAGCACATGAGGCGATCCGGCCCACGTCGTTCGGGAAACTCCCCAAGCTTCCCGATGACCAATTGAAGCTCTACCGTCTCATCCGCACCCGCACGCTTGCCTCACAGATGAAGCCGGCAGAACTTCTCCGCACCAAGATCTCGGCAAACACGACCGATCGTGCACTCCCTGACTTTTCCACGACCGGTTCGCGGCTCATGAGCCCGGGATGGCTCGCCGCCGACCCGGATGCCCGCAAGGACGATGTCGAGCTTCCGAAACTCGCTCCCGGCGACCCGCTTACGCTTCAGGCGATCAATGACGAAAAGAAGGAAACGGAACCGCCGAAACGCTATTCCGAGGCAGGCCTCGTCAAAGAACTCGAGAAGCGTGGTCTCGGACGGCCGTCGACCTATGCATCCATCATTAAGACGCTCCTCGACCGACAGTATGTCGAAAAGGAAGGCCGATCACTCAAAGCAACCGAGACCGGCGAAGTCGTGGATGGATTCCTGTCGGAACACTTCCCGAATGTCGTCTCGGACACACTCACCGCGGAAATGGAGAACGAACTCGACGAGATTGCGGACGGCAAACGCGACTATGCCAAGACGCTTTCCGATTTCTATGGTCCGTTCAGCAAGGAAGTGAAAGCCAAAGACAAATCGACTGCGAAAGCCACCAACCTCGGCGAGGCCGACGAGAAACACAAGTGTCCGAAGTGCGGAGTCTCGATGGTCATCAAACTCGGACGCTCCGGCAAATTCCTCTCCTGTTCGAAGTATCCCGAGTGCGACGGCGCGCTCACCATGGAAGGCACCGAGGTCGAGGGACCCAGGGAGACAGGCGAGGCCTGTCCCGACTGTGGTAAACCACTCGTCGAGCGGGAGGGTCGCTACGGGAAATTCGTCTCCTGCTCGAATTATCCGAAGTGCAAATATATCAAGAAAGACGTGGGGGAACAGAATACGACCGGTGTGAAATGTCCAAAGTGTGGCAAGGGTGAAATGGTCGAGAAGCGCGGTAAGTTCGGCGTCTTCTATTCCTGCTCCAACTATCCGGAGTGCAAGAACGCCATCAAGGCCAAGCCGACCGGTGCACTCTGTCCTCTGTGTGGTGCTCTCATGATGCAAGGGACAAAAACGATTCCAGAAAGATGTTCAGATAAGACCTGCCCCAATCATAATCCTCACAAGCTCGGAGATACGGGGAAGAAATAGCAATCATGGAGAGACGGGAACAGCCCGTCTCTACGAATATCACTTTGGAGATTGGAGAGAGATGCCCAAGTGATATCAGAACGATTTATCATACACGAAAAAAACGCCTTTCGGCGTTTTTTTCGTATCGCATGCTTTTATGGTTGGTCCTGTCTATACCGTACCCTTGAGAAGGTATCGTACGCGGCTTGCGCCGGTACGATCGACCGTTGGCTTGAGCCATTGATTCTGTTCATGTGACGATTGCTCGTCACCTGTCAGTGAACAATACTCTACACCTAATCTCCCTAGAAAGGAGGTGATTCATCCACAGCTTCCGCTACGGATGCCTTGTTACGACTTCGTCCTTATTACTAGCCCCACCGTAATCCCCGATTTGACCCGGGGGCTTCTGGTGTTGCCAGCTCTCTTGACGTGACGGGCGGTGAGTACAAGATCCGAGAACGTATTCACCGTGACATGGCTGATTCACGATTACTAGTGATTCCGGCTTCATGGAGTCGAGTTGCAGACTCCAATCCGAACTGGGGCGGGTTTTCTGGGATTAGCTCCGTCTCGCGACTTGGCTGCCCTTTGTTCCCCGCCATTGTAGCACGTGTGTAGCCCAGGGTGTCAGAGGGCCATGCTGATTTGACGTCGTCCCCGCCTTCCTCCCACCCCCAAATGCGCGAATCGCTTAACCGACAACTGACAACTCATAACTCACAACGGAATCGTTGTAGGTCGTTTATTGTTAGTCGTAAGTCAAGCGTGTTTCACACGCTTAGGGGTGGGCAGTCTGAAATGACACATTGTAACATTTCACGGGGGTTGCGCTCGTTTCCCGACTGAACGGAACACCTTACGGCACGAGCTGACGACAACCATGCAGCACCTGGTTCAGCACTCTCGAAGAACGTCCCATTTCTGGGCCCTGCAGCTGAATTTCAAACCCTGGTGAGGTGCCTCGCTTACCGTCGAATTAAACCACATGCTCCACCACTTGTGCGGATCCCCGTCTATTCCTTTGAGTTTTAAGCTTGCGCTCGTACTTCCCAGGCGGCATACTTAACGCGTTAGCTCCGGCACGGAAAGGGTCGATTCTCCCCGCACCTAGTATGCATCGTTTACAGCGTGGACTACTGGGGTATCTAATCCCATTCGCTCCCCACGCTTTCGCAGCTCAGCGTCAGAACAGCACTAATCAGTTGCCTTCGCCTTTGGTGTTCCTCACGATATCAACGCATTTCACTACTACACCGTGAATTCCACTGATTTCTCGCTATCTCTAGACATGCCGTTTCGAATGCCTGTTCCCGGTTGAGCCGGGATATTTGACATCCGACTAACATGTCCGCCTACCTGCGCTTTACGCCCAATTAATCCGGATAACGCTTGAGGTCTCTGTATTACCGCTACTGCTGGCACAGAGTTAGTAACCTCTTATTCCTCAGGTACAGTCATCGTAATTCTTCCCTGAGAAAAGCAGTTTACAACCCGAAGGCCGTCTTCCTGCACGCGGCGTCGCTCCATCAGACTTTCGTCCATTGTGGAATATTCTCGACTGCAGCCACCCGTAGGTGTTTGGCCAGTGTCTCAGTGCCAATGTTGGGGGCCATGCTCTCACACCCCCTACCCGTCATAGCCTTGGTAAGCCATTACCTTACCAACTAGCTGATAGGACGCAGGCTCCTCTCGAAGCGATAAATCTTTACTCCGTAGAGCACATCGCGTATTATCACGGATTTCTCCGAGTTATTCGCGACTTCGAGGCAGATTCCTACGTGTTCCTAACCCGTTTGCCATGGCCGCATCGCGCTTCGCACGATACCGGCCAACCTACAACCTACAACTCATAACTCATAACAAGCCTCCCTGTTGTCAGTCGTCAGTTGTCAGTCGTCAGTTGGAGCATCACACAGAGGGTGATGCGACCATTCGACTTGCATGCCTTATCCACGCCGCCAGCGTTCATCCTGAGCCAGGATCAAACTCTCAATAATTTATTGAAAGCATCAGCCTATGGCTGAAAACTCTCAATAATTTTGGAAGCATCGCCCGAAGGCAACACTTCCGGCGAAGCCCGAAGGCTTCGCGACCGACTGATTTCTTCTCAAAGAAATATAGAAGGACCAACCACAAAAATTTGCGATTGTCTTTTCATTTGTAAAAGTTCGTTCGCGGGAATAAAAAAAAGAAAGTCCTCTTTCTTCCTCTTCACCGCCTTCACAGTATAGGGAGTGAAGCGAAAGCTGTCAAGAGGCTGACATCATCGCAAGCCCCTCCATTGACCATCATGCGAAAAGATACAAAAAAAGGCTTTGGAAAGGGTTATTTCGCTTTCTTGTTCAACAAAAGCAATATGAGGAGCGGAATGACCAACCAAAGGGTCCCGGCAAGTGGCGTCCCGAAATATTGGACCGGTACCGATATCGGGAACGCAGCAACGGTTTTCTTTGGGAAGAGTGTCACGAGGACACTCGTCACCATACCGGTCACCATGATGCCGGTCACGATGATGCGCCACAAAGTGTCTTGTGGCAAGGACGGGACATGGATTTCGAAAAGTGACCGGTCGATCAGCGTCAGAAGGACGAGGAGAACTACGAACAACCACGCCCCGGAGAGCGGGAAGTCCTTGGGGAGCACGTCGACCGAGGCCGTCGTGAACACGAGCGCGATATAGATGCTCATGACTACGTTCACGAGTCGGTTCCGACCGAGCAAGAATCCGACACCGATGCCTATTATGATAAATAAAACGCCGAACACGACCAGCCCAGCGGTCTCCTTGGGCAACGTGGCCGGAAGAAAGGATGTGAGAGCATTCATGAGTTTGTGTCGTTTCCGGCATCATACCACGACCGAAACGGAGCGTCAAAAGCACCTCTTGAAGAGCCTTTTACAACAAGTCAATCCCATTGGTTGCGCATTCCACGACCGACAGGTCCTATGCTATACTAAAAATTGGTTTCCTGTTTTCACCGCATCCGTCACATGAACCTCAACCGCCTCCATACCGTCGTCTTCTGGATATTCCTCATCCTTTTCCTCGCCACGTCGGCGACCATCCTGTTTTTTACGTTCGGGTATCGGTTCAGTTTCGAACGTGGCATCTTCATCTATACCGGCTCGATCACGGTCAAGGCCAACCCTCGCTCCGTTAACCTGTCGATCGACGGGATATCGGTCCCGACAGACATGCTGCACAGTATAAACCAGTCGGTCCATGTGACCGGCATCATGCCCGGCGAGCACCTGCTTCGTGTCGAGGCGGACGGCTATCTGCCGTGGGAAAAACGAGTCCTCGTCCAAAGTGGCCGATCGACGGAATTCTGGAATATCATCTTGCCCCGAACCACGTACGATGTCACGGCGGCGGCAAGCGGTCCGTTCGTAAAGGGATTCAATTCCTCGACTCGGAAATACTTTGCGCTCGTCGGGGAAAAAGACAGTGAGACGACCGTCACCATCCTTGAGCGGACAACCCAGGCGACGACACAGGTTTTCTCGAATCACGATTATCGGTTCGACTCGGAAGACGGACGGAACCTGGAGTGGTCCAAGGATGAGAATTCACTTCTGATCCCGCTCCGCTCGCGGGCAGATGGAAGTCATGCGGTTTTCCTGATCGATCGGACGACCGGCGCCGCGAAGAACCTACAAGACATCGCCTCCGTGCCCGACCCGGAGAATCCGCGCTGGCACCCCGACAATGACGGGACATTCTTCGTCTTGTCACACGGATCGCTCATCCTCGTACGCCCCGACATGCGTGACACCACGAAACGGCTCGTGACGGTCGCACAAGATGTCTCGGCTTATGACCTGGCCGGACGGTACGCAGCGCTCCTTGGCAAGACGACCGGTGCCATCTCCCTCATCCAGGTATCAGGCGTGTCCGAAAATGCGGATCAAAAAACGATCACGGGGCCGATTCCGGGAGCGGATCGGTACACCAAACCGTTCCTCACCATGTATGACGACAAACGAATCGCCGTTTATGACCGTGGCGGGAGCGCCGGCTTCCTTTGGAACGACGACGGCAAAGTGGCACCGTCCGTCATATCGCTCGGATCGGATATCACCGGCATCCAGTTCTCCGACGACGGCAAAAAACTCCTCTTCTACACGGACAACGAGATCTCGGTCCTGTTCACCCGTGTCTGGGACGTCCAACCGACGCGCGAAGACGGCGAGATCCTGCAGATCGCACGCTTCTCCTCACCGATTTCCGAGGTACGGTGGGCCAAGAACTACGAACACGTCCTCTTCGCCCTTGGCGGAGAACTCAAACTCGCCGAACTCGATAATCGCGACGAGCGCAATATCGAGACGCTCATCCCCGCGTCCGGAAATGTCATCCGACAAGTCATTCCTCTCCCGGCAGAAGATGAACTCTATATCCTGTCCGGTGAGACCGGTTCCGACACCGCGGATTTTTCCTTCATCGCTTTCCCCGAGCCTCTCGGCTTCTTCGGACGATAACCGCTTAAAATATTTTTTAATTTTTTTGATGAGTAGCAAAAGTTCCGATGCTTGTGGAGGCATCCCGGCAGGACGTCTCTCCGGGGAATGGACCCGTTCCTCCTTTCGACTCTTCGATATCAAAACAAAATCCGCCTCTCTCGAGACGGATTTTTGAATATCGATAGTATGGTCGAACAGTCGGACTAGCGCTTGCTCCACTGCGGGGCGCGACGGGCTTTCTTGAGTCCCGGCTTCTTGCGCTCGACGGAGCGGGCATCGCGGGTGAGGAATCCATGGACGCGAAGGAGTGAACGGAGCGCCTCGTCGTGCTTGAGGATGGCGCGGGCCACGCCGAGCCGGATCGCTTCGGCCTGCGCGTTCGTACCACCACCCTTGACGGTCGCCGAGACGACGAAGTCACCGGCGAGTCCGAGCACCGTCAGCGGAGCCAGGAGCGTCGGCTGGAGTGCGACCGGAAAATACGTCGTGTAGTCCTTCTTGTTGACGACGTGCTTGTCGTTGCCCTTGTCGGGATAGAGGCGAACCTGTGCGACGGCCGTCTTGCGACGTCCGACGGCATACAGGTACTTCCCGCTCGTGGCGGAAGCCTTCGGCGTCGTCTTCTTCTCCTTCTTCTCGATGATTGCGGTTTTCGTGGCCATATCCTTTATTCGTGATTCACATGAATGGTTTCTTCCTCACGCTTGTCGTCTTTGTACATACGGAGCCGAGTCAGCATCCGGGCCCGAAGCTTGTTCTTCGGAAGCATCCCGTACACCGCCTGATAGAGCACCTTGCGCGAGTCCTTCTTCATCTGGTCCTTGAAGGCGATGGAACGGATGCCGCCCGGGTAGCCGCTGAAATGATGGTACATCTTGTCGTCACCCTTGTTGCCGGTCACTTGGAGCCCATCGGTATTGATGACCACCACGAAATCACCGCCATCGACATTCGGGGCGTAGTCGACTTTCGTCTTTCCCGAGACGACACCGACAATTTCCGTCGCGAGCCGACCAAGGACTTTCCCCTGGGCGTCGAACAGATGGTATTTCCGGTTTACCTGATGTTTCATACGGTTGATTCCTAGGCAACGAATTCGATGACGGCCATTTTGGCGCCGTCGCCTTTTCTCGCTTCGAGCTTCACGACGCGGACATAGCCACCCGTGCGACCCTCGAATCGGGAAATGAATTCCGGGGAGACCAGTTTCTCGACGGTCTTCGTCGGAAGAGTGCGACGCAACTCGCGGATGGCATTGAGCTTCTTTGTCTCGTCCACGGCACTTTTCTTTGCCTTGTTCATGAGAGGGTCCACCTTGTCCTTGAGTTCCTTGGCCTTGGCAAGCGTGGTTTCGATCCGCTCGTGCAACACCAAGCTGCCGAACATCGTCCGGAACAGCGCGCGACGCTGATTTCGATTCCTACTCAGTATCCGTCCTGATTTTCTGTGATTCATACGAAGGGCTCGCTACGATCCGATTATTCCGCGACTTCCGACTTCACTTCCTCCTTTTCTTTCTTCTTTATCGTTTTCTTGACGGCCTTCTTCGGAGCCTCGGTCGCGATGTCCGCGAGGGTTTCGTCTTGGATGGCCGTAAACTGTGAGACGAGGATATCGACGGCCTTCGCGAAGGCCGCTTCCGGCGCGATGCTTCCGTCTGTCACGACCTCGATCGAGACCTTGTCATAGTCCGTCCGCTTGCCGATGCGCATGTTCTCGATTTCGTAGTTCACGCGACGGACCGGCGTGTAAATCGCATCGAGTGCGATCTTGCCGATCTCGCGTTCCTCGACTTCGCGTACCTCGACCGGCACATATCCGATACCTTTACCGATCTCAAGTTCCATCTCGAATTCTGCCTTCTTGTCGGTCAGCGTGACGATGTGCTGGCCAGGATTCACGATCTCGACCGAGGACGGGGTTTTGATGTCGCCGGCCGTCGCTATACACTCGCCTTTGACCTTGAGCGTCACCGTGACTGTCTCGTCGCCATGCAGACGGAAGCGCAATTGTTTGAGATTGAGGAGGATCTGAACAGCATCTTCCAACACGCCAGGAATCGCGGTGAACTCATGCGAGACACCTTTGATCTTCACCGACTGTGCAGCCGCCCCCTCGAGCGAGGAAAGAAGCACGCGACGAATCGCGTTACCGAGCGTCGCACCGTACCCGGGATAACATCCCTGGATCTCGAACTTCGCGACATGGTCACCGATCTGGGTGACCTTGGGTTTCTGTGGTACCGGAATCATAGGTTTGCTCCGAACGCTCCGGCGGCGCGTGGCGGCGCCGGGACATCCTCCTTCGGATTACTTATGGGTTACTTCGAGTAATACTCGACGACGAGTTGGGGATCGACATTCACTTCGACATCATCGCGGCCCGGCAAGGAAACCACTTTCCCCTCGAGCTTGACCGCATCGATATCGAGCCATTTCGGGATATCTTTCTTTCCGGAAAGTTTCTCGGAAAGATCCTTGAAATACGTCTTCTCACGCTTACCCGGCTTCACGGTGATCACATCTCCGGGGCTCACCTCAAACGACGGGATATTCATCCGGCGACCGTTCACCGAAAAACAACTGTGTGAGACGAGTTGGCGGGCGAGTGCCCGCGATGGGGCGAAGCCGAGCCGATAGACCGTATTGTCGAGACGTCGTTCGAGACGTCCGAGGAGCTCGTTTCCGACGATACCTTTGCGACGACTTGCGTCCTCGAAGTGACAGCGGAACTGACGTTCCATGACACCGTACACGCGCTTGATCTTCTGTTTCATGGCAAGCTGACGTCCGAATTCGCTTCCGGAACGGGACGGCTTGGCGCCGTGCACTCCCGGGGCGGTCGGTCGGCGGACCATCGCGCACTTCTGTGAGAAACACCGCTCCCCTTTGAGGAAGAGTTTCTCGCCAGCGCGGCGACAGAGCCTGCATTTATCCATGATTCGTGCCATATCGTTTCGCTTCTTGTCTGTAATTAGATTCTGCGCGGTCGCTGCGGACGGCAACCATTGTGCGGGAGAGGGGTGATATCCTTGATCGAAAGCAGGACGAACCCGTTGTTGGCAAGTGCGCGGACCGAAGCCTCACGACCACTACCGACTCCTTTCACGAAAACATCAAGCTCCGAGAGGCCGAATTTCTTCACCTTCTCGGTGACTTCGGCGACCACTTGGGTCGCGGCATACGGAGTCGATTTCTTCGCGCCCTTGAACCCGAGATGACCCGCGCTCGACCAGGCCAGGACGGCGCCGTTCTGATCCGTCAACGTGACGATGGTGTTGTTGTACGTGCACTGAATGCTCGCCCGTCCGCGGAAGACGGACTTCTTGCCCTTCTTCTTTTTCTTGCCGGTCTCGACGGACGCAACCGCACCCTCGGCATTGTCTGCCGTGGTCCCGGTTTCCGTCACGTCTTCTTGCTGTACTTCGTCTGCCATATCCTTGATGGTGATAATCGTCGTTTATGCCGTCAGTCCGAGAGGAGCCCTATGTCTTGGCCGCATCCTTGCGACGACCACTTCCCATCGTCCGACGGACGTTCCCACGAACGGTCCGGGTATTCGTCTTGGTCCGCTGACCGCGTGCCGGGAGTCCCTTCTGATGGCGAGAGCCGCGGTAGCAACCGATCTCACGCAGACGTTTGATACTCATCTTCACCTGATGGCGGAGTTCGCCTTCGACGCGATGTTCCTTTTCAATCGCCTCGCGAAGCCGGTTGGCGTCGACCGAAGAGAGGTCCTTCGTCCTGATGGAACGGTCAATCCCGAGTTCGTCGAGAATCTTGCGACTCGAGGCCGGGCCGATGCCATAGATATAAGTGAGGGATACGTCGATCCGTTTTCCGTCCGGGATGTTGACGCCTGCGATTCGTACCATATTCGATCTTTATTTAGCTTCGTTAGCTCCTTCTATGGCTTCGCCAGCTTCGTTCGCTTCTTCAACTTCTTTCCTTGATCCGTTCTTTCGGTTTCGTGGAAGCTTATGAAGCTCTTCGCAGCTTTTGAAGCTGACCCCTATCACCCTTGCCGTTGCTTATGTTTCGGATTCGTGCAGATGACGAATACTTTGCCCTGACGACGGACGATCTTGCAGTGGGCGCAGATTTTTTTTACCGATGCTCGTACTTTCATAACGTTTGGTATAGCCTGTCACTCACTTATTGACGGAGTCGCTGGACGATCCGTCCTTTCGAAAGATCGTACGGGGAAAGCTCGATGATGACTTTGTCACCGGGCAGGAGTCTGATGTAGTGAACCCGCATCTTTCCGGAAATGTGACCGAGCACCTCATGCCCATTCTCAAGCTTGACCTTGAAGGTCGCGCTCGGAAGAGATTCGGCGACTACGCCCTCCATCCGTATGACGTCTTTCGTATTTCCCATAGAGGGATTTTTTCTTTATGATCGAAAAAACAAAGCAAAAACAGAAAGCTCTTCCGCCGGGCGACCGCTCCGAGTTCTTGATGATATTCCTCGTCGCCCCTTGCCTCATGAAGAAGCTTTTTCTGTGTAGGGCCATTGTAAGAGAGTCTGCGGATTTTGTCAAACATCGGTTCAGGACAGAGGAGAGCTCTTGTGTCCGCAAAGGTTCGGCTCGGACGTCTTTTGACGGAAAAGAAACGAAGTATTTGCAAAAAATGCCTTATTTACCGTATCTTCGTTCTCGTCGTCCAAACTCTTCAATCGATTCACGGAGCGCATCCGCATTGAAATCAGGAAACAGCTTTTCGGAAAATACGAGTTGCGAGTCCGCTGTCTCCCACATAAGGAATCCTGCTGACAAATGAGCGTCCCCACCGGTCCGTACCATGAGATCCACCGACGAAACATCGCGCGACATGAGCATCCCTTTCAATGTTTCCTCGGAAATGTCTTTCGCTCGAAGTGAAGCATCAGCCACCGAACGGAACGCTTGCAACATATCGTCCACACCGCTGTATGCGAGAAAGAAATTAAGGAAGTGCCCAGTATGATGCTTGGTCTTTTCCTCAATCTCCGTCAGGAGTCCGGTCAGTGATGAAGGAAACTGTTCCCGCCAGCGTCCGATGATTCTCACCCGCACTTGGTCGCGGACCAGCTCCTCGCTCTCGGAAAGCTCGCGGAACTGTTCGGAGTAGATGCGCAACAACTCGCGGCTTTCAGTCAAGGGACGCTTTTTCAGGTTGTCGAGCGAAGACCCCCAAAACGACAGCTCACGAATACCGAGGTCGCGGGCCGCCTGGATGAGTTCTTTCATGGTCTTGGCACCGGCCTCGTGTCCGTTCCAGGGTTCGAGCCCGCGACTTCGCGCCCACCGACGGTTCCCGTCGGGGATGATGACCACATGATTCGGAATGGCGGAAGAAGTCTCTGTCATATCGGATATCAAAAAGTCCGTTCGGAGATATAATCAGCGACGGATACAAGGAACCTTCTCGCATCATCGGGAATACGAGCCGATTCGATCGACCGCTTTGCCTCCACTACCAATTGAATCATGGAATCCGTAGATGAATCAAGTGCCCCGGATTCCCGAAGGATGAAACGGAAACGATCCAGGTCTCCGTCCCCGAGCGTTCCGACAGCGAGAATGCGTCGCAACTCGGTCCGATCGGCCTTTCCGGACCGCTCCAGCGCTTCGAGAACCGGAAGGGTCCGCTTCCCTTCCTCGATGTCGGAACCGACCGGTTTTCCGAGTTTCTCTTCGGTCCCAAATGCACCGAGAATATCGTCACGGATTTGAAACGCGATTCCCGTCGGAACGGCATACCGACTGAGAGTTTCAACGACTTCGGCATCCGCCCCGGCCAAAAGCGCCCCGAGCACGAGCGGCCCTTCGATCGTGTACTTCGCCGTCTTGTATTCGTACATGCGAAGCACGTCGGCCCGACTGATACCGCGGCGAAACTCGAACGAAAGGTCCATCGCCTGACCGATTACCGTATAGGAAACGATCCGTTGCAATTCGGACAGTGCACGGAACACGTGTTCATGAGGAAATCCGGAACGAAAGATAAGATCATTCCCGAGTGCCGCCACCATATCTCCGACGATGATGGCGATCGAGTCGCCGAAGTGTCCGGCGTCCTCGGCACGCGGGAAGACCGTTTTCCCGAATCTCGCATAATGGGCATGAAGCGATTCCCGCCCGTGTCGGAGGTCGTCGCGATCGATCACGTCGTCGTGCACCAGGAGAAACGCATGCACGAGCTCGACACTCATCGAGGTACGGAGGATTCGCTCCTCGTCCGTCCCGCCTCCCGCAAAATAGCCGGCGCACATGAGCGCGGCTCGCAGACGCTTCCCGCCCGCAAGGATGGTGTCACGAACCTCGCCGAGTGCGTTCGCGACCAGATCATCCTCTTCGGCTGTTTCGGCGATGACGGTATCGAAGTGCTCCCGGAGCATCGGGTTGATGCGTTTCCGAAAGGCCTCAAGTCCCGTTTTCGTATCGGTTAATAGCGCTTCGCGCAGACCGGGTTCATTCATGCTCATATCACAATGCCAGATAATCGGTATAGTTCCGATAGAGCGCGAGTGTCGCGCGAAGGTCGCCGGAATTATACCGTGCGATGTCCTCGTATTTCCCATCCCGGAACAATGCGCCCACATCGTCGCCCGAGATCCCGCCGGCTTTCGGACTTTCGATGCCGAATGCGCGCGTCCACAAATGTAAGCTCCCCTTGCGTCGCAGTGCGCCGTAGAACGAGAGCTGTTCCAAAAGGTCGATATGTTTGGCATTGCCCGGCTGATAGTTCACGTACCGGTTCGCAACCAGGTTCTTGCCCGGACGTATCTTGTGGATCGCCGAACGAATCATAAGAAACGGCGCATCGAACGCCCGGCCATTGAAGGAGACAAAGGTGTCGTACTTCTGTGCGATATCCCAAAACTTCACCAGGAGATCACGCTCCGACATCGCCTCGAATTTGAAATCGCCTTCCTCAAACGCATCACCTTCGCTTCCGGGTGATTGGAAATAGACCGCACCCTTGTCGCGCTCCGCATCGAGAACACCGATTGCGACGATCTGCCCGGTCAAAGGCGAAAACCCGAGCTCTTCCTTGAGGTCCTTGAGCGACGCCTCGTATTCCCCCTCATCCGACGCCTCGCGCCGGATCCATCTCGTCAAAGACGACTGAGTCGTCTCGTCGAGCGTTTCGAAGTCCTCCCCGACCGTCTCGATGTCGAAAATGAGGGTTGCCATACGCCCTGATATGCGTGGTTGATAACCCTCTCAGGGTATCATTTTCGGGAAGGAAAAACAAACGGCATGAATGGGCACTCTTAGCAAATAAAAAAAGCGGTGCATACATTTCGGCATGTCACCGCTTCGGGAATATCCCGCACTCAAAAAACCGATTGCCACGTCAATCATACGTTCTTTCGAATCATCTTCTCCCATAGGTTTTTCCGGACCAATGTGAACGAACATGACGTACGTTACCTGAACGAGCCATCTTTTCCTCAAAGTCGTCGTGGGATTTTTTCAATGATTTGTTCATCAGTATCACGACAGCGGCATCTTCCGGCCTATCCAAAGTAATTAATTTTCCTCGTTTCTTCAGTTTTTTCCGAAACGCTTCCGCATCATATACCGGCTTGAACTCCTTTGTTTTTCCCGTGATAATATCCTCCATGATCAAGCTCTAAAAAGAGCGGGTTCAACGATGTAAAGGCACGATTATGATTCCATATCATCACATACCGACGAACCAGTCAAAAAAAAACGGCCCCGACATGATGCCGGGACCGCTTTCCTCTGTGACCCTAAGGAGAATCGAACTCCTGTCCCCACCGTGAGAGGGTGGTGTCCTAACCGCTAGACGATAGGGCCATACTACGCCGTCAATTTTGTTTTCCAGCAGGGGCGGTAGGAATCGAACCTACACAAACGGTTTTGGAGACCGTTGTACTACCACTATACGACACCCCCTCATCCTTCAACACTCGCCCAGCCGTTTCAATAGCCCCTTATACGCGGAGCCGAAATCCTTCAGCTTCCTTTCCCGCTCTTGTGCTCTATCCTTTGTACTATACGCCTCATAATAAATCAACGTGAGCGGTCTTCTGTAACATGTGGCATTGACCAAACCGCGGTCATGCTCCGCCTTTCTTCTTTTCAGATCCCCTGAACTCCCGATATAATATCCGTCGTCCTGCTCACTCTTCAAAATATATATGTAATACATACCAAAGGTAGGAATCGCCCAGTCCTTCGCGAAGGGCTGGGTTGGAGAGCGGTGTACTGCCACTATACGACACCCCCGAAACTATTAAACAGTCAACAGGAAACAGATAACAGTCAACAAGGGGAACCGATTGATACGAGATCCCGAACCCTGTTATCTGTTATCTGCATACTGTTCCCTGAACCGCCTACTTACTTTCATTGTGCGGCGTGTGCTTCCGGCAGAACGGACAATATTTGCTGAGAGAGAGCTTCTCTTTCACCTTCTTCTTGTTCCGCTTCGTGTAAACCGTGATGCGCTTGCATTCCGAGCACTTCATCTTCGCCATGTTGTCCTTGATCTTTCCCATAGTCGTTCAAAAATATAACTGCTTCAGTGTACGGAAAAATACCGAATCCGTCAACCCGACGATCCTTATCGAGCGAAAGATATGTTTTCCTTGAGCCGTTGACCAGGATTGCCAGCCAGAGGCTGGTCACCCTTTGGGTGAAACTGGTGTGTGCGTGACTTACTAAGGATCGACTCTTCCTTGAGCCGTTGACCAGGATTGAACTGGTGACCTCGTCCTTACCAAGGACGTGCTCTACCAACTGAGCTACAACGGCATTCTTCGACCGAAATCACAATAACCTTGTTCCAAATCGTCTGCTCCGAAGACTCCGATTCTTTTTTTGCTTTGAGTCTTCGAATTTGTTTGGTATTTGTGTCTTGTGATTTGTGATTTCCTTTTTCGCGATTTGAAAAAGACTGTGGGTAGGGAGGGATTCCTCCTCACTCCGACTCGGAGCCGGGGCACTCCGCACCGAAAGCGAAATCGTTCGCTTTCTCTATGTGCCCTTCTCATCCCGCCAAATCTAAAACGATTTTTTACCCCCATGAAGCATGGGCGCAAAAACTCGTTTGTGGGTAGGGAGGGATTCGAACCCCCGAAGCCCGAAGGCGACAGATTTACAGTCTGTTGTGATAGACCACTCCACCACCTACCCATATTGTAAATCCAAATTTTCAAATTCCATGCTCCAAACGATACCCATACTGAACGCCTGAGGCGGATCAGTGGTAGACATCCTTTGGAAACCGGAATCCGCTCTATTGGTAACTTTTTCAGCTCTTTTCGTAAACCCGATCCTGAGCCTGAGCCTGAGGTCGGATTCGAACCGACGACCTACGGTTTACAAAACCGTTGCTCTAACCAGCTGAGCTACTCAGGCGTGAAAATCGGAAACGAATCTTTGTGACATACGGTCCAGTATATCCTATCGCGTCCGTTCCTCAAACACCTTCTCCAACCTCCGAATCTTTATCTTCACGGCCCGATTGGTCGGATGCAGTTTGATAGCCTGTCGATAGCATTCCTTCGCATCCTGCAGATTCAGCGCCGAGAAATAGCAGTCCCCGAGTTCCTCGTATGCCGCCGCATCTCTCGGATTCTCGACGATCCTCGCGATGAGCGCTTCTTCGCGGGGACCGGACTGTGTCACTGGGGAGCCAGCATACGGACCCTCAGATCGACGATTTGAAACGGGCTCCGGATGAACCACCTCGTCTCGAAGCATCGGTCCGCCCGGAACATATTCTGCCGTTCCCCGTGTTGGCACAGGCGCATTGAAACCGGGACGTTCCTGTATGATCGGTTTCGAAAAGGAATGATTTTCGAAAAATGTCACTGGTCGGGATTCTTCGGACGATTTTCTCGGACCGGATTCCTCTTCGGAGTGACGTTCAGCCTCTCCATCGATATTCTTGCGCATAGTATCGATCTCGGTCCGCTGTCGACGGAGCCGCTCGAGGGAATGCTGGAAGAAATTATGGATGCGAAGGGTCGCGATCTTGAATTTCGAGGCGAGCGTCTCTAAGAGCTTGAGAAAGAACGCCTTTCGGGAAAGTGCGCGGGACTGTGACTCCGCCTGCGTCGATTCTTTCAGGGAAGACAGCTTCTCGGCGATATCGGAATCACTCATCCTCCGGGAAAGAAACCAGAGGAGCGCTCCCAGGGACAGGACGATGATGAATGGAGGAATGATGAGATACCACATGGACGTGACGGTTCAAATGTTCGGGTTTCTCTATCTCTTTAAACTCAGGAGTCAGATCTCGTAGCGGACAAATCCACCGATCTGGATATTCTCGCCAACCTTTTGGACGTTCTCGGAAAGCAAGTCCTTGATAGTACGCTCCGGATCCTTCACAAACGATTGCGTCAGAAGCGCATTCTCCTCGCGGAGCTTCTTCTCTTTTCCCTCGAGAATCTTGGCGATCATTTCGTCTGATTTGCCGGCTTGTTTCAGTTCTTCCGTCCAGATCGACCGCTCCGACGCAACCAGTGTCTCAGGAACGTCTTCCGGCTTCAATACCGACGGGTTCATCGCGGCGACATGCATCGCGATATCGCGTCCGAGTGCCTGGAAATCCTCATTGCGTGCCACGAAGTCAGTCTCACAGTAGAGCTTCACCATGGCAGACACGCGTCCGTTCGAATGGAGATACGTCGCTATCACGCCTTCCTTGGCCTCACGGTCGGTTTTCTTCACGGCCTTGGCCGCCCCGCGCTCGCGGAGGATTCTGATCGCTCCTTCCTCGTCGCCACCCGATTCTTCGAGTGCCTTTTTCACCTCGACGATGCCGGCCCCAGTCCGCTCACGAAGCGCCTTGATCAGTTCCATGCTTATCATAATCGTACGTGGATGTTATCGGTTTTATTTCTTCCCGAAGGTCCTATCGCTTCGCTGGGAGGCCCTTGGCCTCGGCGATAGCCTTGCCGAGCGCACCGAGTAGGAGCCGGAGCGAAGACAATGCATCGTCGTTTCCCGGGATCGGATATTCGACTTCCGTCGCGTTCGCATTGGTATCGATGAGAGCCACGACCGGGATACCGAGAGCATGTGCCTCGCGGATCGCGAGTTTGCCCTCCTTTCCATCGGCCACGACGACCGCTCCGGGCAGTTCGCGCATCTCCTTGATACCGCCCATGCGCTTGCGCAGACGCTCGACTTCCTCGAGCTTGCGCTGACGTTCGAATTTGGTATACATCTGGAATTCTCCCCGATCGAGTTTCTCCTCGGTCTCACGGAAATACTTGGTCCGGGTCCGGATGACGGAATAGTTGGTGAGCGTACCGCCGAGCCACCGCTCGATGACATACGGCTCCCCGAGCCTTGTAGCCAGCGAGAGGATGAACGGGTGCGTGTGCTTCTTCATACCGACGAACAGGATCGGCTTACCAGCCTTCGCGGTCTCTGCGAGAAACTTCCCGGCACGATCGAGATAGTGTTTCGTCTTGCTGAGGTCGATGATGTTCACGTTCTGACGCGTGAGAAACACGAACTCGCGCATCGAAGGATGCAACCGCGACTTCAGGTGTCCGAAATGGACACCGGCGGCGAGCATCGCTTCAAGTCCCGTATCGAGCGCCGAAAAATCGAACGAATCGAACGGGCCACTCTTTCCGGTTTGTACGGCCGGCACCGTCGGATCAGCCTTGACTGATTCTGTCTGACTCTTCGTCATACTTCTTGTTCCTTATTGCTTAATTCCAAGGCCGGTAACCCCCTATCGGCCGCCTTGGAAGCCCGACCGGCTCCTTCCGTATTTGGAAGTATCCGGGGCGCATCGTCTGTTTTCCGTCGGCTTCACCCCGAGAGGGAGCGGGGCAGGAAAAGCCACTTTTTATGGAAAACATGAATGATTCCCGTCCCGCCGGAATCGACGAAACGGTACTTCGAAGGATACCCGAAGCCTGGAGCCTTGTCAATTTTCAGGATGCGTGATACGATGTCCCTCGTTCCAATGAATGCCGTTTTTCGTAACTTTTTGAGGGCGCTTCGGCGCAGAGACGTATGAAACAGGGAATCCATCCGACCTATCATGAAGACGCCGTCATCACGTGCGCCTGCGGTGAGAAATATGCGACCGGCTCGACCGTACAAACGATTGAGATAGAAATCTGCGCGAAATGCCATCCGTTCTATACCGGCAAGAAGAAGTATATCGACACCACCGGACGTGTCGAACGGTTCAGGCAGCTCGCTGAGCGCGCCAAGGAGAAACAAAGCGCCACCGGAACCGGCAAGAAGCCTCGCGTGAAGAAAACGACAGCCGAAGAGTCGGCGAAACAGGCCGCCTAGCGACCAAATCGGAAGACGCGTCTTTTGGGGCGCGTCTTTTCGTTTCCCTTTCTTTCCCCGTTCGTATATCATTCAGATATCGGGCGACACCATACCATACAATTATGGACGAACTCATACGAAATATCGAAGAACAGGAAGCACACGTCGATGCGGAGCTTTCCGATCCGGAAACGGCCAAAAAGCCGTCGCGTCTTGCCGAACTCGGAAAGAGGAAATCCGAACTCGCGAGCATCATGAATACGGCGAGGGAGTTCAGATCAATCGAACATTCGATGCGTGACAATGCCGGGATCATAAAGGAATCCGATGATGCGGAATTCAAGACGCTCGCCATGGAAGAAAACATCGCGCTTTCCGTCAGGCGGGATGCGCTTGAGAAAGAACTCAAGAAACTCCTCCTTCCCCGCGACCCGAACGATGACAAGGATGTCATCGTCGAAATCCGTGCCGGAGCCGGCGGTGACGAATCGAGTCTGTTCGCCGGAAGTCTCTTCCGCATGTACTCGCGGTATGCCGAATCGCTCGGCTGGTCACTCGTCGTCGTCCACTCGAACCAGACCGAGGTCGGCGGATTCAAGGAAATAGTCTTCGAGGTGAACCGCGGTCGGGCCGCCGTCGCGCCCTATCAGAAGCTCAAGTACGAATCCGGTGTCCACCGCGTCCAACGCGTCCCCGAGACCGAGAAAGCCGGGCGTATCCATACCTCGACCGCGACGGTCGCCGTGTTGGCCGCCGCCGAAGAAGTCGACGTCGAGATCAATCCGAGCGACCTGCGCATCGATACGTTCTGTTCGTCGGGTCCCGGCGGACAGTCGGTGAACACGACCTACAGTGCCGTCCGCATCACGCATGTCCCGTCCGGTCTCGTCGTCTCGTGCCAGGACGAGAAATCGCAGATCAAGAACCGCGAACGAGCGATGAAAGTGCTCCGATCACGTTTGCTTCAGTTCGAGGAAGATCGTCGTGCCAAGGAACTCGGTGACGCGCGCCGATCGCAGATCGGGACCGGCGATCGAAGTGAGAAGATCCGTACCTACAATGTTCCCCAGGACCGCGTCACCGACCATCGGGTCAAGATGTCGTGGAGCGGCGTCGAACGAATCCTTTCCGGCGGCATCGCGGACATCGCCACCGCGCTTGAGGAAGAAGATATCCGTCTAAAACTCGAGGAGGAATCGGGGAAGGCATCCGTATGACGACCCTTCGCGAGATCGCGAAAGACTCCGCCAATCGGATCGCGCCCGAAGACTTCACGCTCCTCGCTGCGTCCGCCGTCGGTCAGACGAAAGAGTTCGTCTTCCGTGAACCGGAGCATGTTCTCTCTTTGGAAGAAGGAATGAGGCTCCGTTCGATGATTGAACGCCGGGCAAACCACGAACCGATCGCCTATATACTCGGGGAACGGGAGTTTTACGGACTTCCGTTTTCCGTCACGCGCGACACGCTCGTCCCCCGTCCCGAGACGGAACTCCTCGTCGAGGAAGCGCTCGGTCTCCTTTCGAAACATGATAAACGGACGGTCGTCGCCGACCTCGGGACCGGAAGCGGTGCGATCATCGTCTCGCTCGCGCATACGCTTCGGAAAATGAAGCTTCTCGCGACAAGCAATGAGGTATCATGCGCGGAGAGAAAAATGAATTTGAAACTAACATCACTCACGCTTGTCGCAACCGACATCTCCCCAGCGGCACTCGATGTCGCGAAACGAAATGCGAAACGAAAGAGCATCCATGAAACCGTTGTTTCTGATAAACCTATCCCTAGTAATTTCGATCAAATCTCCGATGGTTCATGTTTCACAAATCCCTCACCCGGAATACCGGGCACTCCCTTTCCGAAAGGGAGAAATTCTGGACTATGCACGAGTGATGAAGAAGACTTTTCTCCCTTAGAAAAAGGGAGTACTGAGTCTTCGAGGGGAGGGATTTTCACCTCGACTTCGACTGCCGTACAGAGTAATCCTTCCCTTGAAGAAAGATTTGACATCGATTTTTTTGAAGGCAGCTTGCTCGATCCGATTCCGGAAAGCGTATTCGAGGAAAAAAATAACATACTCATCGTCGCGAACCTTCCGTATCTCTCACGTACGCTCTACGAAAGTGCGTCCGACGATGTGCGCCTCTTCGAACCCGAATCCGCGCTCGTCGCGGACGAAGACGGCCTCGCGCTCTATATCGAGCTCCTCGACGACATCGCCCGAAGGAAGGAATCTCGATGGAAGGATATCCGAGTCGCCGGCCTCTTTGAGATCAGTCCCGAACAGGAACCGACACTGAAAAAAATATTCCTCGACCGGTTCCCCTCCTCGCAAAATGATTTCCTCCCCGATCTCTCCGGCCGCACGCGCGTCTTCCGGTTCCGAATAGACTAAAGACGTTTTGCGAATAATAAAACTGCGGAAGAATAGTATCTCCCGCAGCTTTCGGTTCACATCGTCGGATTTTTATGATCGAAGAATCAGTATCGTCGTAAGCCGATCTTTTTTCGTTTCGGCACGAGCGACCCCCGATCTCGAACCGTTCGGCACGGCTCAGTTTTTTCATGTATTCCATGCGGTAATCATAAACCAGAGCGTCCTCATTCAGAACGGAATGAATGTAGAGACGAGGTATGCCTCGTCTCTACTGGACTGTCAGTTTGACGAAAACCTATTTTCCTCATATCCTTTTCCCACAAGCTGTAGTTTCACAACTTTTAAAACGGAGTTATCAAATGCCACTCCCCAACACTATTCCCCGGTTCCTGACCATGGATTACGATCCGGATACGACTACCTTCAGGCTGGTTTTCGACGAACGGTTCCTAACAGAGGCGGAGACGTCACCTAATGGGAACATTTCCGTACACAAGGCGCAGTTCCCTACACTCATCTGGAGTCCGCGGACGAATGGAGATCTTGGCATCGACGGTTGTCTTGTCTTCGAGTCACCGCTCGCCTATCGATACACGCTTCCTTGTCTCTTCAAGAATCCCCGTTCATGCCCGAAGTGCGGCGGGACCGGATACGATGACGACTGTATCTGTTTCGATTGCCGGGGAACGGGTACCAAACGAGATGATGATGTGGAAGCACGGAAATCATTTCATGATTTCGGTCATACATTACACATTATTTCCGACCTCTTAAGAAGACTCGTTTTTCCGTTTTACAAACCGAATAGCGTGCCGCTCATTCCGAAACACGTATCGGATATGCAGACGATGCTATTCTTCGTCGACAATGACGGTGGTCGCGACTCGGATATTCGCGGATGGTTGCACGACGATATTATCACGGTAGCACAGACGTTCACCGAAGAAGAGACGGCGTCCGTGTGTGAAGCGATGCGAAGCGTCAATGATCGACTCTATGCGAAACAATCTGCCGTATATGAATTCCCCTTCTATCATGGGAATCATTTCGAGTTGCAGGTTCCGGGAAGTCACAGCGCTCTCATACTGGACAAAAAGATAGCATCCTGGCAGTGCGGACAGGATCTGTACTGTCACAATGTCGACGGACGACCGTCGCAGATGATGCTTATGGCAGGACTCGCGACGATCGACCGACTCGCACGGAAACGACTTGCCGACACGAATGTTCGACGACAGTTCGCTCTCGATCTGTAAAAAGCAACGACAGCCTTATGCAAAACACATGAGGCTGTTCTCTTTTCAGGAACATTTTTGTTTTCCGCAAGCAAAAATCCCGCCTTTCGGCGGGATCCTTGCTTGAAGAACCAAAAAAATCGAAAAGAGGACTACTTTTTCTTCTTCTTCGCGACCTTCTTGACGGCCTTCTTGACGGTCTTCTTCACTGCCTTCTTGGCGACCTTCTTGACGGCCTTCTTGGCGACCTTCTTCACTGCCTTCTTGACCGCCTTCTTGGCGACCTTCTTCACTGCCTTTTTCTTTGCTGCCATAGTGTTCACCTCCTTCCGTATTCCGCCGAAGCGGATTTTGTTTTGCACGACGGGTCGAATGAATCGTTGCACCGTTCCCTCCGTGCTTTTTTTATTTCGCGTGAAATTTTTTCCCGCGTGATTGTATTATATATATTTTTTGAAAAAAATCAAAGAAAAGAAAATCGTGTCAAGTGTTTTGAAACGACGCGCATGAATTTTTTCTCTCGCTCATACGACGAAGCGATACGATCGGATGCCATAAAAATGTTCGACAAAAATATTCGCATCACACCGTTTCGAAAAAATACTCACGCCCGTATGGATATATATTTCAAAAAATTTGATCCATCAAAAATGTACGCATCTTGTTTCATATTTTTTTCACCGATTTCGAAAATCGTCTCCGTCTGACTCCTGTTCATACTCGCTATCGTCGTCGGATTCATCACACCCATCGCCATCCGTCTGTCCCCGATCGCTCAAACGCACATCGCTCCCCTATTTCTTTTCGCCGAAAAGTCGCCTCACTAGGGCAAAAATCGCCGATTTTGTAAAGTTGACGGACACGTCAGAGGAACGTACCATGGAAACGCAGGGGGTCGATCCGGCTTGAACCATCGGTTTGGGATCGGAATCGAGGGCCCGACTTCAACGCAAGCGGCTCCTTTTACAATCAATAAACTAGAAAGGAAGGTGAATCACATGGAAGAAGATAAAGATATGAGCTACGAGGAGGGACTGTCGGAGAAAGTGAAGGTCTGGGTCCAGGAAAATCTCCGCGTCGTCACGAGCGTCTTCATCGTCGCGATCATCGCATTCGGAATCTATTCGTACTCGGATCGGTCCGCGTCGACCGACGATTCGGGTCTGAAAAAGATAGCGTCCTCTGAGACCGCCAAGCAGGATACGTCATCGGATACCACGACAGCCCAGGACAATGGATCGGCGAAGATGACCACTCCGACACCGGAGAAGGTTGCAGCTCAGCCGACGGAAACCAGCCGTGAGACGGAAACATCGTTCATCGAAGTCGCCGGGAGCGGAAACGGGCTCACCAATCTCGCCCGTCAGGCAACCGCTGATTATCTCGACAAAAACGCCGATTCGTCCCTGACGAACGAGCATCGGATCTACATCGAGGACTACCTTCGCAAGAAGGTCGGACATCAGGGAGGCGTGAAGACCGGAACGAACGTCGAATTCTCGAAGGATCTGATCAAGCAGGCCATCGACGCGTCCAAGCAGTTGAACGACCGACAACTCCAAAACCTGAAGAAATATTCCGCCCGCGTTTCGGCATTCCGAAAGTAAGAGAGGGTGGAACAGAAGCGAGCATACTACCGTTCTTTTGATTATTCTGAAGAAAGCCCCGCAACGCGGGGCTTTCTTCGTACTATTTTTTCAAATACCATTCCATCTTTCCGGAGTCGAACTCCGATATCGGAGTTCGACTCCGGCATCCGTTATTTTTGGGAAAAACCCGATCTAAATTCTCCTCGTTCCGGGACTCGTTCACAGCTTCTCTTACTCCCCGAGGCCACGGGCGACGCGCATGAAATTATTCACCCGATCAAGAATCTCACGATTCACGATGGCCGCATCACGGCCATACCGGAGTCGCGAAAGCTCCTTGAGCGCCTCGGCGACCTGTCGGTCTCCTTGGGGCGAAGGAAGCGTCTTCATATTGAACGGCTTTGTCTGTTCGCCGTTGATGAGAAGACGGGCGAAGCCCTGCCGATTGTCCACGTTCATGAGGTCGTTCGCCGTGAAGACCGGCGCAAATTGCTTCTCGAGAAACTCCGCGTCTTCCGGACCGACACGGAGTGCGACCATGGAGCCCACATTCCCAAATACCGCTTTGGAGATCTCTTCTTTGAGCTGGGCGATGAACTGGTGCACGATGATGAGGTCAAGCCGGTACTTGCGCGCTTCGGAAAGGATCTGGGCGATGGAATCCGTCGTCACGTTCTGGAATTCATCCATATAAAGGTAGAAATCCTTCCGTTCGTTTTCCGGAATGTCGACACGGGAAAGAGCCGCCATAAGGAGTTTGCCCACGATGACCATTCCCAAAAGGCGCGCATTGATCTCGCCGATCTTCCCCTTCGACAGGTTCACCAAGAGGATCTTCCCCTCGTCCATGATGCCCCGGAAGTCGATACTTGATTCCTGCTGGGCAATGATCGGTCGCATGATGTCGTTGGAGATGAACGTAGTGAGTTTCGAGGTGATATAGGGCACCATGTTCGCGAGTGCTGCATCACCTCCGGCTTTCTCAGCCTCCTTGGTCCAGAAGTCGCGTACGATCGGATTCGTGCAGTGAGAAAGTTTCATCTTCCGGAATTCCTCATCGGCAAGCACACGCGAGATCTCCATCAGGGTCGATCCGCTCTCTGGATGTTCCATGATGAGAAGCATCGCGTTTCGCATGTACTGTTCGAACATCGGTCCGCCGGTCGATTTGAGATCGTAGAGTTGGTCGAAGATACCGATCATCTCGTTGATGACGAAGGTCTTCTGCTCGGGGTGCTTCGGATCGTATTCGAGCATATTGAGTCCGATCGGTCGTCCCGTATCGGACGGATCGAAGACGATCACGTCGTCAGCTCGCTCCCGAGGGATGGAGGCGAGGATACTCTCGATCGCATCGCCATGCGGGTCGATGAAGCACAAGCCGTGCCCCGCCTTGGCATCCCATTTCGCAAGCCCCTCGATGAAATATGATTTCCCCGTCCCCGTCTGGCCGACGACATAGAGGTGTCGGCGACGGTCATCGTCGGTAAGGCGAATATCCGTCCGCGTACCGCGGTAATCGTTGTATCCGAGCGGGACCCCTTCCTTGGGAATATTGACCGGCGGGGCGGCGGCGCCAGCCTTGAGCCACTTGATCTTCGGGGTCTCGGTCACCGAAATCGGGAAATGAAAAACGGATGCCACCTCCTCGGAGGACAACAAGACGGCATGTTCGGCATCGAAGTTCCGGAAGATATAATCGAATGCGGCCTGCTTTCCCTTTTTGCGTTTCTTTACGCGAAACGAGTTCACTTCGGTATAGTCGAACTGTGTGAACGCATTCTCCATGTGCGACAAAAGTTCTTCTGCCCGAGATTCGGTCTTTGCCGAGGCGAGTAGTCGGATATTCGTCCGAAACGCCGGCAAATTCGACTTGTTCTCAATCGCTTTCACGAGCTCCTGTTCTTCGGGCGTGAGGGACACGGTCCGGTCCTCCGACTTTGGATGATTCGGATCCGACGACGACATGCCCGAGGTCGCCTGCGACGCCGTTTCCTTCACGACGGCCTTGGCGACACTTTTGGCGAACGCCGCATGAGAAGATAAAGGGCTTTCTATGGCCTGTTTCAGCTGTTTCCCTTGTTGCATCCGCTGTGCGATTTCCTTGCCCTGTTTGCGCCACTCGTTTCCTCCGGTCGGTGCGAGCACGAGCTGGATAACGGAACCCTCGTCCTCGGTATCCATCTTGCTCATCGCCGTCGCGATCTCGTCGAGAGAATCGGTTCCCATCATCTTGTAGGTCCGAAGCGGTAATGCAAATGTCTTCTTGAGCTCGAGGACCGAAATCGCCGTCGCGGAGCCCGGCGTGAAAATCGTATAGTCGGACGCCTTCTCGATGACCGCATCCGGAAAAAAACTATGCACCTGCTTCTCAATCCCGTCACGAAACCGCTTGGGCATCGAGATGAAAAAAAGAATCTCTTCGCTTCCCGCCGGTTTCGATATCTCGAACACGATAGTTGGCGCCTCGTAGAAAAACCGTTTGATCGGATTCGTGGTCCGTTTGAACGATGCCATGGCCTCGAGCAGTTTTTCCATGACGAGCACTTCCTCTTTCCACGCCTCGGCCTGTTTCTGCTCGCCGGGACGATCCGCCTTCTTCGTCACGCGGACGAGCTCGACATCCATCGCGATCGACTGGTTCACCTGCGCACGAAACCGAAAAAGACTGCGCGTCACGAGGAGCCCGCCCGTTACCAAGGAGAACAGTCCCGACACGAGCAGGACCGGCAGAAGGATGATATTGGGATCGAATATGACCGTGGCTCCCATAGTGTGTCTGTTTACTGTTCTTGTTTCCGAATCCGTCGATACCTATTCGTCACGGATCACGCCCTTGGCCACAAGCGCCTCGTAGAAGCGTGAAGCGAGCGCATCGTGCATCCGGTCGAGGACATAGTAGTCATTGAGGTGTATGGCGACCTTGACTGCGTACTCCACGCCTTTCGTCTCGACGAGCGAGAGGAGTTTCGTGACACGCGATTCCTCGTCAGTCTCATTGTACACCGATTTCGCATCGAGTTCGACTTCCGCGACATTCGGTACGACGGATGTGGGCGAAGCGGTCGTCGGGACCTTCGAGAGAATCTCGGAAAATTTCTCGCTCGCCCGTTCCTTCGATGCCTCGACGGACGCATCGATCGGCTGTTCGACCGATCCCTCCCCGAGCACTTGCGGACCGGCTTCCGTCGCATTACCTCCCTCGAACGGCTTCACTTCCGGAATGACATTGATATCTGGCATACGCTTTTCTTACGGATTTACGATTTGATCAACCACGTTTCCCCCATCTCTTCGCAGCTCGGGCGGCGGCGAAAAATCTTCCCGCTCGATCGGGATCATCATGCGATCGTCCTGCCCGGTCGAGAAATTCCGGTAGTCGCTCTCCATATCGTGGAATAATTTGGCGGCGGCGTGCCTCGATAAAAAGATCTCCGACTTCTCTCGCCCTCCTCGGATCCATACCATGCTCTCCGAACGGATTTCTGACCGCCCGGATAACGATTTCAGGGACATCCTTCGCTGGCATCCGCCCAATCGGACCGAACATCTGGCTATCCTCTCTTGGACTCCACAAAACCGACGGCTTGCCATCAACCGAGGCAGTGCCGATCACTTCGGCATTCGCCGGCATATTCGACGCATTCGATGGCACGTTCGGAGTCGGCATAGCATCCTTCACCGCCTGTGTGTTCGTTCCCTTCGGAGTCGCGGCATCAAGAGCTTCCGTCGGGACCTTCGGCGACGCGGGAGCCTCGGCTACGGGCATGGTTCTCACGGTCTGATGCACGGCGCCCGACGGCGTCCCGGTCCGGAACTCGCGTACCTGTTCCGAATACTGATGCAGATTCCGTATCTGCGCCTCGCTCAACCCCTTTGCCTTACGGATCGCCTCGTCCATCAGGTCCTTCGTAAAATTCACCTTGTCGTCAACTTTCAATGTGCCGGCATGTGAGACCTTCTTCTGCAGATAATCCTCTATGAATACCTTCTGCTCCGGCGTCAGTCCCTTGAGATTCGGATCCTGTCCGATGTACCCCGAAAGTGCCCGGCGTGCCAGCTGAGTCACGCCTTCGCCCGTCTTCGCGGTTTCGATATATTCCTTCCCGACGGCTTCGACGGCTTTCGACCCCGCCTCGGAAGCCTTGTGTTCGACCGTTCCTTTCAACACTTCGGATGCGGTATGCCTTCCAGGAACGTCGGTCCGATGAGAAACATGTTGAGCTGTGGAATCAGCGGACGCCCCGCTCTTTATTTTTTCGGCAGTCTTGACGGCTTTATCCGCGATTTCGTGTGCGGAAGCTCCGGTCGGAGTATGCGGGACAGTCGAAGAGGGAGTAGTGCCTCCTTTTATTTTTGTTGCAGCCTTGGCTGCAACCTCATGCGAAGTGACTCCAACGCCAGATCCGGTCGGCGTCGGCACTCCATGAAATCCGTGCTGGACCCAGTCGGACACCTCACGTACTCCCTGCGCGACTCCGGCACCAAGCAACGCAATCGTTCCCGACATGACCGCGCCCTTCTTCGCCTCGAACCATCGATAATCGCTTCGCGCCGACTGTATGCGTGATTCCTCCTTCCTTTGTTTTTCCCCGAACATCCGTTCGAAGCGATACGCCGTATTCTTTTCCTTCTCTCCGTCAGTGTCCGCAAAAACTCCGATATTCATCTCCGCTCGCGATAGCGCTTCTAAAAGATGTATCCGACTCCGCATTCCTTCGGCCCCGTCCCCGAAGCTCACCAGGTCAGCATCCATTTTCTTCTTGACAGAGTCGACTCGTGCAGCGAGATTTTTCAATTCGCGCTTCATCCCTTCCGTATCATCAGCCGACAATTTTGCCACACGCTCGTTAATGATGTCGAGTCGATCGGCCAGTCCGCGCTTTCGTCCATCATGAACATCTTTTTCCGAAGCCGTAGCATGCGCCATCGCTCGCTTGCTCGCCTCAAGTTTTTCCTTGGAAATCTCAGTTGGCTTTCCGATCAGCTTTCGAAACCAACCCGCAGTCGCGTTCGCTCCAGTCGGTGGAGCAGATTCGATACCCCTGCGAGCTTTCCTGTCCTGATCGACCAGCGTCTCCTTTGCCCGCTTGTACCCCATCACACCACCAATGATGGAGGCCACCAGAGGAGCGGTGGCAATACCGAGCGTACTTGCAAAAGCCAATCGCCCGGCCATACCGCCGGCAAAATACATGCCACGTTCCGCGCCGGTCGTCTTGAAAAAAGACATGAGCGTACTCCGTCCTTTCAGACTTTCGAGATATTCCCCGGCTTCCGGATGAGCCTGCAGATGTTGGACAAGTCGGACGCGGTTGTCGGCCACGCGCAAAGAGCTGTATTCATTCCGAACGACTTCGTACGACTTCGGATTCTCACCCCGATTCCGATCGATACTGTCCGCCAATCTCTGATACGCTTCATCATACGACGCTTTCGCCGTATCGTATTTCTCACGATCTTTCTTAGATGCTCCTTCGAGTGACCATTCGTGCGGGATTGTCGCAAACCGGTTCGCGAATTCATTGAAAGCGAGTCCTTCCTTCCAAAAGTCATCATCCTGAGCGTCCGCCTTGTTGTCTGGCAATGAGAGAAATGCTATATGAAGTTTTCCATTCATTTCGATCATATCCAAACCGCTCATCTTTACCCCCTCTATCAACTGAGTGAGTTCGGAACCGTATTTCTTCAGTCCTCCCGAAGACACCTGCCCCGCGAGTTCTTTCTTCTTCGTGGTCAGATGAAATCCCTTCAAAAGCCCGCTCTTGGCCGTATCTAGCGCAGTATCATCGACATTGCGCGCCGCCGCCTGCAACAAACTTTCCGCGACGAACAGCTGTTGTCCTTCGGTCTTCAGATCGGAAAATCCGGGAACCGTAAGAAGATCAGCCTGTCTGATTCCGAGCGCTTCGAATTTTTTCAACACGGCATCGGAAGGAGTTTTGTTTTCGACGTCATCGAGACTCAATGGTTTGACGAAATCCACTTTTGGCAGTTCCGGTTTCGGAATGGTCGGAGGAGATTGTGGCACATCCGGAGTAGGAGCCGGTTCCTGTCCGGGAGAAGAAAGGAGCTCCTCTAGATCCTCGTCGGGTATGTTCCGCATGCCGGACAGCACGACTTCAGCCTTGCCCGCATCGACAAGCTTGGCAGCGAGCGCAAAAAGGAATGAGTCGATCGAACTGCCTTCAGCGTCGGAGATATCTATCCCGTTCAATTCGGCATCACTTTCAAACTGTCGCGAGACACGATAAAAGAATTTTACGACTGATTTCTCTTCCTCGTTCAATTTCGAAAAATCATCCTTGTTCCTGTTGAATCTATCAAGGAAACGTTCTGTGGATGTACCGCCGTTCCTGCTCGCGTCGAAGCCATCCTTGGAAAGCATCTCCTTCAAGGCCAAATGAGTCGCGTCGATCTTCTCCCGTCGATCCCTTTCTTGCTTCAATTCTAATTCTGCGGTTTCTGGCTCTTGCACTCCTACCGCCGGTTCCGGATTCTGTTGCCCCGCATCCGGCGTCTTCGTAAGCGATTCGATTTCCTTGTTCAATTGTTGTTGAAGCTTTTCTTTTTCATTCGTTCGGGAAGAAATCTCATCGTCCAAAAGACGAAGTTTTGACTGATACATTTCCGTTTCTTTGAGATGACCGGCGGAAACATCCTCAGAACGAGAAAGGCTTCCGAAGACATTCTTCGCCTTACCCATGGAAAGCGTGTGACTTTCCTCGTTCCGCTTCAAATCCTGCTCGACCTGTTCTTTTTCCTTTTGCAAATCAGAAAGAAGAGATTTCCTTGTTTCAATCTCTTGCTTCAGCCACTCGATTCTCCTCTCCCGATCCTTTCCGCCTTCAGACAGGTTTTCATTCAACGAAGCTCGTTGCTCACCGACATACACGAGCGCTTCCGATGATATTCGGTCACCCTGCGATTCGGTCTCGAAATCAGGACTCGGAGCGGTTTCGGGAACGACTTCTCCTTCCGGCTCCGCGATGACCGTTATTGCATCATCCGGTTTCGGCGTCTTCGATGGTGCCCCGAGAATGAATTCGGCTTCCTTGACCGCATCCACCGACCCCGGATTGGACCGAAGTTCTCCAAGTTGAATTTGAAACGACTCCCTCAATTTCTCACGGGAAGATTGTCGTTTTTCCAATTCCTCTTTCCGCTTCTTTTGAGCGGCTATTTCCTGTCTCAGTTTATCGATTTCCAATCCGAGTGATTTTTTATCTCTCTCCAGATTCACCCGTTCATTATCGGGCAACGAGGAGGGGTCGCCCTTCAGCCGTCTCTCGATTCCTTCCCATTCTCTGATTTTCTCTCGACGGATTTCATTGAGAGGAACGTTCTTCTTCCTGAATTCCCTTTTTTCCTTCGTCTGTATCTCGGTCTGAAGCGTCTCAACCCTCTTCTTCAAATTGATAAATTCAGTGGCAACTTCCGCGAGTGTTCCTTTAAGGTATTTGAACCTGGCCGTCTCGTTCACGGCTTCTTTCTTCCTCGGATCGGTAGCAACCGGAACTTTTTTCTTCTCGACTTTTTCAATTTCGGCAGGAGCAACTTTTTTAACAGTCTTTTTCTCCCTTTTGACATCCCGCCTCGCCCGCTCTTCGAGCGGCGTAATGAGATTTTTCAATATCCCGATATATTCATCGCCAGACAATCCCAGCTCCTTGGCCATATCCTCTATTTTCTTCCAATCCTCTTCGAACTTCTGTATTGCTTTCATCGATTCATCAGGCCCATTCGCGATACACACATCATGCTCCATCTTGAGCATAGTAAGCTTCAGCTGTTTCAACTTCTCTGCCTGGATGTCTTCCTTGGTTTTTCGGATATTATCTTCGAGACGCGTCTTCTCCGGACTACTATTCGTCGCCTCCTTATAAAACTTTTCCTGCACCCAAAGGTTCGATTTCAGATTCTCCAAAACGGTAACGTTCGAACCCTTATCTTTTTTTCCAATCTCCTTTTTTACCGTTCGACGAAGGTGCTTTTCAAAATCCTTGATCTCCTTTTCGAGAAGCTCGATCAATCGGCGGTTCACGCGTTCCTTCTTCTCATCTTTCTTTTTTGGCACTTCCGGAGACGGTGCCACGAGCCCTTGCTCGACAACCTTTTCCGGCACGACCAAACCTTCCGAAGCCGGTCGCTCCGACTTCTTGAGTTCGGCTTGGATTCTTCCTAAAGAATCCCTCCAGTCAGGTTTCTGAGGGTTCTCATCCTTTGACGACATACGGGTATCGGACAGTGTTCAAAACGACTTCAGCGAAGTCTTACAGGATATTCAGCGATTGCTTCTTTTTATGCTATAATCTTATCACAATAAACAGAAAGAAAAAATATGAAGGGGAACGTTCTTCGGTCACGCACCGTATTCTGGTCACTGCTCATCCTTATCACCGTCGCCGGGTTCGCCATCCGCTTCTACGATATCAACGCCCTCCCATCCGGACTCTATCCCGACGAGGCGATGAATGGCACCAACGCACTTGATGCGAACCGTACCGGCAACTACAAGATCTTCTATCCGGAGAATCAGGGTCGTGAGGGACTCTTTATCAATATCCAGGCATTCTCGATCAAGGCCTTCGGCTCCAACATGACCGCGCTTAAGCTCCCATCGACGATTTTTGGCGCCCTTGCTATCCTTGGTGTCGGCCTCCTCGCCTGGGAACTCTTCCGGAGTCGGTACGCCGCCCTCATCGCCGCTTTCCTCGTGGCGACCTCGTACTGGGCCATCAACTTCTCGCGTATCGGCTTCCGCGCTATCATGGTTCCGTTCGTCCTCTCATTTTCGTTCTATTTCTTCTTTCGTGGCCTCAGGAAAGAACGCTTCCTCCCCTTCATTTTGTCCGGGCTCTTCTTCGGGACGGGACTCAACACCTACACCGCCTTCCGACTCGCACCATTCATCCTGATTTTTCTTTTTCCATTCCTGTGGCTCTCGTACGATTCCTTTTTCAAACGATTTTGGAAACACGCCCTCGTTTTTGTCCTCTGCGCAGCGATCACCGCGGCCCCGATGTTCTATACGTTTGCTGTACAACCCGACATATTCCTGTCACGGGCGGACAATGTCTCCGTTTTCACAAACAATCACAAAGACCTCTGGGGTACGCTCGCCAAGACGATCGGCCTCTCTCTCATCAAGTACAACTTCGTCGGCGACCAGAACTGGCGACACAACTTTCCTCCGTATCCGGTACTCGATCCGATCGTCGGTACCTGCTTCCTCGGCGGATTTCTTTTCTCGCTCGGCATGCTCTTCCGAATTCTGCGGGAGCGCCTCCGCACCAAACGTCCCGACACCGAACTGGCCGTCCACGCATTCCTCTTTGCCGGATTCATTTCCATGCTCGCAGCCGAATTCCTGACCAACGAAGGCCTCCCGCACGCGCTCCGTTCTATCGGCACGCAACCGTTCGCGCTTCTGTATGCGACTATCCCGCTTCTTTTCCTCTTCCGGAAGGCTTCGCTCTCGAAAGGAAGCACCAAAGTCGCGATTATCATCACGCTCGCGCTCATACTCTGGGTTTCCGCTTCCTGGAATATCGTCAAATATTTCGTCTTCTGGCGGAACCGGACGGAACAACACGTCTCGTTCAACGAGAACTACCGGAACATGGCCGAATACCTCGT
>Ga0114951_10000834_pt1 | contig 41154 bp, 34 predicted proteins | sample AM7aDNAmetaG_FD_88677 | JGI IMG/M metagenome (GOLD analysis project Ga0114951, IMG submission 88677) | Freshwater microbial communities from Finland to study Microbial Dark Matter (Phase II) - AM7a DNA metaG | ecosystem: Environmental > Aquatic > Freshwater > Lake | place: Finland: Lake Alinen... | reverse complement strand
GGAGCACCGCAGCCTGCATGGTGTCCAGCCGGCCGGTGATGCCCAGGCGCACGTTCTGGTACTTGTCCGCGCCCTGGCCGTGCACGCGGATGGAGCGCAGAAGCTCCAGCAGCTCCGGGTCGTCGGTGAAGCACATGCCGCCGTCGCCATAGCAGCCCAGCGGCTTGGCCGGGAAGAACGAGGTGCAGGCGATCTGGCCGAAGCTCCCGGCCCGGCGCGCGACGCCGGACAGCTCGCTCGTGGCCCCGAAGGCCTGGGCCGCGTCCTCGATGACAAAGAGCCCGTGCGCCGCCGCCACGGGCAGGATGGCCGCGTAGTCGGCCAAAAGGCCGAAGAGGTCCACCGGGATCACGGCCTTGGGCGTAAGGGCTCCGGCGTGCGCGGGCAGCGGGTGCAGGGCCGGGTCGTCGGCGCGCACGGCGCGCACGGCCAGGTCCAGCCTGGCGGGGTCCATGTTGCAGGTCGCCGGGTCCACGTCCACGAACACCGGGGTCGCGCCCAAGAGCGCCACCACCTCGGCCGTGGCCATGAAGGTGAAGGGCGGGCAGAACACCGCGTCGCCCGGGCCGACCTTGAGGGCCATCAGGGCCATCATCAGCGCGTCCGTGCCGGAAGCGCAGCCCACGGCGTGGCGCGTGCCGCAATATCCGGCCAGGCGCTCCTCCAGACGGGCCACGTCAGGCCCGTTGATGAACGCGCCGGACGCGAGCACGGCCTGGATGCCGCGCTCCACCTCCGCCGCAACGCGGCGGTGCTGGGTCTTCAGGTCGATGAAGGGAATGCTCATTGTGTGAAGGCCTCCGTCTGCCCTTGCGGCTCCTGGGCCGGGGGCAAAACCTCGTAGATGCGCACCAGGGGAAAGCCCTCGTGCACGAGTTTGAAGTATCTCGACACCTCGGCCCGGCCAGGGTCGCCGATCAGCAGCTGCACGGCCATGCTGTTGTAGGCCAGGTCGTCCATGAGTTTGACGCTCTTGGCCACGTCATTGATGATGAGATGCGGCGCGACCGGATTCATGGGGAAGAGCACGCGCCTGACGCCCTTCTCGGCCAGCAGGTCCACGCTCTTGATGCCGATGGGCGCGCTGTTCGAACGGAAGACCATCAGGCCCTGGCCCTGGTCGACATTGAAGGCCTCATTGATGTCCTGGGTTCTGGCGTAGGTTCCCTTGCCGTTCACCAGATCCCAGCTGCCGTAGAAGCCCATCCAGTAGAGCAGGCCCACGTCCTCCCAGCAGACCACCAGGTACTGGGTGGGCGGGCGCTTCATGGGCTGGTCCGACACGGCCAGCAGGGCCAGGGACTGCTGCACCTCCGGCGCCGAGAGCTTGTCCCAGCGGCGCGCCGGGTCCTGGTTCAGGCCCGCGCTCATGTTGATGACCTGGGCCGCCTGGCGCGGGGAGGAGGTCATCAGGGCCAGGGCCGTGGGATAAATGTCGCGGCCCGCGTGCCGGCCGCCGTCGGTGGGGGTCATGCGCTCGGCGTAGTACTGGGTGGCGTAGCCGAAGTCCCACCAGGTCCAGACCGAGGCGTCCTTGGGGGCAAAGGTCTTGAGCTGCATCAAGGCCTCGGCGTGGGGCGGAGCCAGCACCGGGGTTGGCGCCAGGTCGCGGTAGGGCCCCACATAGCCCAGCAGGCAGCCGCCGGCCAAAAGGATCTGCACCAGGGTCAGGACGTTCTCCCGCGCGCCGGTGCGGTGCAGAATGGCCTTGGCCAGCCAGTGCACGCCCAGGCCCAGGCCCAGGGCCATGGGCGGGCCGCCGAACATGGCGAAGCGCACGCCCATGAACAGGCTGCCCACGCCCAGCACCGTGAGCGGCAGCAGCAGCATGAACGCCGGGCGCAACGCCAGGACGCACACCAGCCCGAGCCCGCTAGCAACGCCAACCCAGGGCGCGACCGAGGTTCCGGCGAGGAAGGTCGTCCAGTCGACCACGTTCTTGGCCTCGCGGATGCTCTGGGTGATGCCCGGATACACGGGACCGGGAACAGCCCCCACCCCCGCGCCGGACTTGGCCGCGTCGGCCACGGGCTTCAGGTAGCTGAACACCTTGTCGACATAGGGCCCAAGGGGCACCAGCATGTCGCAGAACACGGCCAGAAAGATGAGCGCCACCAGCCAGACCCAGGGGTGGTCCAGCACGAATCCGAGCCGCTGCGGCCTGCGCCAGAGCAGCACGACCAGGGCGATGGCCGCGATCAGAACGCCCACCTCAAAGGGAGTCACGACAAAAACCACGGTGGCGTAGCGCCGTATGCCGGCGTAGGCCACGAAGCCATAGACCACAAGCAGCTTCAGGGCGTCCAGCCTGCGGCCTTGGCGGCCGGTGACTGCGGCCAGCGCCAGGGCCACCCAGAACAGGGCCACGCCGATGATCCGGATGTCGTCGTGGGCGAAGTGCGCCACCCGCGCCACCAGGCCGTAGGCCAGGGCCAGCCAGGGCAGCGCAGCCGGAAGGGGCTCGGCCTCCTGGCGCTCCTGGGGCGTGGCGCACCAGCCGCGCGTGCAGCAGAACGAGAGCAGGTGCGCCAGCATGAAGCCAATGACCAGGGGCATGAGCAGGGTGAAGGGGTCTGTGTCGAAATAGCCCAGGCGCGAGCGGTAGTAGAAGCCCGGGGCCAGGGCCCCGATGCAGCCTGCGGCGATGGCCGCCCTGCGCCCGCCCAGCAGCCAGCCCCAAAAGGCCGTGCCCACGGCCACCAGGCTGGCCAGGTAGGCCGGCGTCCAAAAGGCGACCTTCCACAGGGGCGCGCCAGACACGTGGCTTAAAAGCCACGCCAGCAGGGACATGCCGTAATTGGTGAACGAGCCCACGCCCTTGGCCCCGGCCAGCCAGCCGTAGGAGTCATGGGTGGCCAGGAGCTTCTCCCCGCCGACCATGAGACCCGGACCGGCCCAGTTGCCCGCGTCCATGAGACGGATGGCCAGGGTCACCCCGTAGCTCAACAGAGCGACGACCACGAGCCATTTCCAGTCCTCCCGCCAAACCGGGCGTTCGTCCAGGAACTCGCTTATCTGCGCACACTTTTGAGAAAAGGCCTTCATGCCGTTTCCGCCTGCCTTAAGGTTTCACATCACTTACGCTCCGGCCCGGGCCCGGTGAGGACTCCCCGTCCCGGACCACCCGCCCCGTGAGCACAATGCCGATCCGCCGCGACCCGTGCTGGGGCCCCCGGCGGGAAAACAACGTCCAGCCCGCGCTGGCCTCACCCTGAGATCCGGCTTGGAGCCCCTGCGCCGGGCCCGGCTCCTTGGCCAGCAAGAGCAGCAGCGCGCCCTCGGGCATGCGTGCCTCGGCCCACTGGGGTCCGGCGCCGGGGTCGGCGTCTTCCAGGCGCACGCGCACAGACACCTGTCCGCCCTCCGCGTCCTCCAGGGACGTGAACACCAGCCGTTGGCTCTCCACCTCCGGCCCTGTGCCCGCCGGATTTGTCCCCGCCGGATTTGCTCCGGGCGGATTTGGCCGGGTGATGCTCAGGCGCATCTCGCCGCCGTCCGGGACTACGGCCCTGGGCCGGGCCAGCACCCGCAGCTCCGGGTCCGCAGCCAGTTGCGCAGCCAGGGCGTCCAGCCCGGTCGGCGCGGCCATTGGGCCAGCAGCCTCTTCCGCCGCCAATACGCCCGCCAATACGCCCAACGCGCTTCCGCGCAGGGCCAGGCCCAGGCCCACGGCCGCCTGGTCAAAACCGCTGCTCCCGGCTGGCGAAGCCGACGGCGGATTCGCCACCGCCGCAGCACCTCCGGCCGCGCCCATCCCCGCGCCCATCCCCGCGCCAGGACTGACGGACAAAATCTCCCGGCCGGAAGCCCGCGCGGGCAGCTCCAGCACCAGGGCCTCCAGCAGCACCCTGGGCCGCAGCTGGTCCAGCTTCTCCACCACGCGCTCCGCCTGGGCCATGAACTCCGGCTCGGCCAGGACCACCACGGCTCCCGCCTCCGCGTTCACGCGCACGTTGCCCAGCCCCTTGTCCGCAGCGGCCAGCCCGCGCAGCACCCCGGCCACCTTGTCGGCCTTGGCGTAGCGCAGCCGAAAGGCCCGCAGCGCCGGGGCCGCGCGTCCGCCCTCGTCAATCTGCGAGAGCAGGCGGCGGGCCTGGTCCACCTGGTCCGCGCCGCCAGCCAGCAGCACCGAATTGCTCCACTCCAGGGCCAAAACCACCGGAGCCGGGCCGGGCAGCCCCCGGAAATGCATGCCCAGCTTGCGCGCGGCCAGCCTGGCCTCGGCCCGCTGCAAGGGCGCAAGCTCAAGCACGGCCCCGGCGGACGCGGCATCCAGGGCCGCCAGCACCGCGCGCGCGCGCGCCACCCGCTCGGCCCTGTCGCGCAGGACCAGCCAGTGGCCCTGGGCGGCGACAGCCACCTGGCCGTCGTCCGAGCGCAACCCCTCCAGCACGCGGGCTGCCTGGGCCAGGTCCAGCCCCGGGGCCAGCCGCTGGGCCAAAATCTGCGTGGGCCCGGCCACCTGGACCGGGTGCTTGGGGTCGGGCAGCAGGTACCAGACCTCGCCGCGCGGGATGGCGATCAAGCCCGCAACGCCCAGCACCAGGGCCTGCATCTCCGCCAGTTCGGCTTCGCCCACGCTCTGGCGCGAAACCAGGGTCACCGTGGCATCAGGCAGCTGGTCCACGCGGTACACCGGGTTCTTGCCCGAGAACTGACCCATGAACAGAAGAAAGTCCTTGAACGCCGCACCTTCCAGCCCGATCCGCAGCCCCACGGCCCCGGTCTCCGCCCCGGCCCCGGCCGCAGGCGCGGCCAAAAGGGTCGGCCCGGCCAGCAGGCAGATCAGCAGCGCGGCAATGAGGCCGCAGGTTCCCGGAGCTCCAGGGCGTCCCAAGCGATTGCTCCCCACGGCCGCAAGGCTTTTCCCCCGCACAGCCAAGACTTCAGGTGCATGTCAATCGCGTGTTTCTATCCGGTTTTGCGGCGGAGGGCAATTCACTCCGGCAGGGCGGCCTGGCCCAGGAAATCGCCCAGAATGCCCGAGGAGTTGAAGGGGAAGGTTTCGCGTCCGCGGATGACCTCGCCGCTGACGACGTAGGGCGAGCGCAGCAGCGACTCCGGCTTGAGGGCCGCAGTGCCCTCGGCGCGCACCTGCACGGGCTCGCGCAGGGTGAAGGAGCGGATGCGCAGGCTGCCCTCCTGGTAGGCCAGGGCCAGAGCAGCGTCGCCCAGCCAGAGGTTGCCGGGCAGCGTCAGGGAGACGCCGCGCAGGTCCAGAAAGCCCTTTTCCAGCACCCTGGTCTGGCGCAGGAACACGCCATCGCTGCGCACGTCCAGGCTGCCCTGGATGTCGCGGCGGCCCAGGCAGCCCAGGTTGACCTGGCCCTGGATGTCGAAGGCGCCGGAATCGAAGTACACCAGCCGGGCCTCGCGCCCGCCGCTGTCCACGCGCACGGTGCAGAGCGGGGTCACGCCCAGGCGCACGTCCACCCACTGCATCCGGGGCGAAACGTTCCAGCCCGGCGCATCCACCGCAAAGCCGTTGACGCGGAAGCCGAGCGGCCCGGCGCGGTCCACGTTCTGCCAGGTCATGCGCAGCTCCGGGTGGCTGCCGGCAAAGTGCCGCAGCCCCAGGTGCCAGATGGTGTCCCAGGGCAGGTAGAGCACCAGCCCGGCCAAAAGCCCCGCGCACAGCGCCGCGAACCCCGCCCCGCCAAGAATGCGCCAGCCGCGCGGGCTGCTGCGCTCCGGGCACTGGGGCGCGTCATTATTCGGCGGGATGTCTGTCGGCGTGTTCTGCCGGGTGCCCTGCTGTGTGCTCATCTGCGCCTTTGGCCCCTAGTGCGACAGGACCAGCTCCAGGTCCACGCGCTTGTCGTTGTCCGAGCGCACGGAAATGTGCCCCGACTCGGTGATCAGCCCGGCCTGCAGGCGCAGGTCGCGCAGAACCTCCACCAGCTCGCGCAGGCTCAAGCCCCGCGCCGTAACGGACAGCCGCTCCGGCCCCTGGAGGCCCGGCAGGGGCAGCACACGCAGGCGCGCAGGGTCAATGCCCACGCCCTGGGCCACCTGCTCCGCAGCCTGGAGCGGAGGGGCGTCGCCCAGGGTCATCATCCGCCCGCGCAGGTCCATGGCCTCCGCAGCCATGGGGGCCACCATGACGTAGGTCTGGCCCGCGTCCTCGTAGGCCTTTTCCGCCACGCGGGTAAGGGCCGAGAGCACTGCCCAGGCCGCCAGCAGCCCCACGCCCCAGGCCAGCACCAAAAGCCGCCACAGGCGGCGCTGGGCCTTGGCCGTCAGGTGCGTCAGGCGCGCCATCCACCGCCAGGTCACTGGTCCACCTTTGGCGGCGCGGCGCGGTTCCGGGCCTTTACGGAAAGTTCAAAGCGCACCGGAGTCTTGAAGGCGTCGACCGTGCGCAGGCTGAAGGTGAACAGGCTCTCTGTGGCCAGGGCCGACTGGTACAGCTCCAGGTCCTTGGCGCTCTGCGCCGTGCCGCTGACCACGCCGCTTTGCGCGGCCATGGAGACCTCGGTGATGCGCAGCCCTTCCGGCGCGCGGCGCGAGAGGGCCGCCAGAAGCTCCACAAGATCCAGACGCTGCGAGGCCTCGGCCCGGAGCTTGCCCAGCTCGAACTGCAGCCGCCCGTAGGGCGACCGGCCCGGATCGCCGCCCAGGGCGCGTTTGTAGACCTCGTGCACGGCCTGCTCCAGCCGCTGGGCCCGGGAATATTCCTGCCACCAACGCACCATCTGCCCGGCGCAGAACAGCGCCCCGGCCACGGTCACGGCCAGAAGCATCCGGCCATAGCGGCGGTGCTCGGACTCCGGGAGGCACTGGTGCCCTGTGTTGGTTTCGCCTTGGGTGCTCATGTCATCTCGGCCTGGCTGCTTGATTCATCTGGCTGATTGGTTCATCTGTCCGCCGGTTCATCTGGCGTGGTGTCCATGGGCCCGCACGGTAGTTGATTCCCGCAGCCCGGTCCAGGGTTCTGCGCCGCCCCCACCTGCCGGTCCAGCCGGACCTGCCCGCGCAGCACCGGGATGAGCCCGCGCGAATAGCCCTCGGCCCAGGGCTCGCCGCGCAGCAGGGCCCGCGCCCAGGCCCTGGTCCAGGACGGAAAAAAGCCCGGGTTGTCGACCACGATCTGCGCCTTGTTCACGCCGTCCTGCTGAAACACGGTCTGAAAATAGCCCAGGCCGTGCATCTGGTAGGTGACCAGCGCCCCCGTAACGCGCACGAACCGCGCGCCCAGCAGCGCCGCCTGGACCCAGAAGTCCCAGTCCTCATACCCCGTGACGCTGCGGTAGCGCGCCCCGCGGTCATAGACCGCGCGCCGCATGAGCGAGGCCGCGTGCATGAAGTTCTGGTTGGCCAGAAGAAGAGGGCTGTAGTCCGGCGGCGTTATCTCCAGGCGCTGGCCGCCGGTGTCCACGAAATATCCGGTGTAGGCCACATCCGCGTCTGCCAGGGCGCGCAGGCAGCTGGTCAGGTAGCCCGGCAGCAGCTGGTCGTCCGGGTCCAGGCAGAGCAGGTGCTCCCCCTGGGCCAGGGCCAGTCCGGCGTTGCGCACCGGGCCGGGCCGCCCCATGCGCGCCAGGCCCAGTGTGCGCCAGGCGCCGAAGGGCATGCGGCTCAAGAGCGCGCGCGCCGTGTCCAGGGACCCATCGCTGCTCTCGTCGTCCACAAAGACCACCTCCAGCTTGAGGGGGTCGATGTCCTGAACCAGCAGCGAGTTGAGGCACTGCGGCAGGAACCGGGCGTAGTCGTGGCAGGGGATGACCACGCTCACCAGCAGACGGCCCGGCGCCGGGCAATTCTTTCCCGCAGCCATGCTCATGCCCTCCGGCCCGGTCGGGCATTGTGCCGCCGCTGCAAGGGTGCTATCGTCCCCGCATGCAGCGCATACGTGCGTTCAGCCAGGGGTGCTCGGGCATGCGATCGTCCTTCTTTCATTCACTCACCTTCCGCCTGGGCCTCTTGGTCCTTATGGCTCTAGCGCCCGCCATCATCACCGCCGTGTCCCTGCACCAGGACTTCCGCAAGCACCTGCAGGACGAATCCGTGCTGGAGGTGCAGGCCCTGTCCGACCGCATGGCCGGGCAGGGTCGGCTGGTTCTCGCCGGAAGCAGGCAGCTGCTCTTTGCGCTGTCCCTGCTGCCAGAGGTGCAGCACCCTGTCGGAACGCCCGTGTCCACGATCTTGCGCGACATCGTCGCCCAGTCGCCGGGCTACGTGGTGTGCAGCCTGTTCAACGCCCAGGGGGGCCTTGAGGCCTCCTCCCTGCCGGGGACGCGGCCCTACTCCGTGGCCGACCGGCCCTGGTTTCAGGACGTTGTGCGCACCCTGGACTGCACCCAGGGCGAATTCGTGGTCAGCCGCACCACCGGGCGGCCGGTCATTTCGCTGGGCTGCCCGGTGCGGGACTCCGCAGGCCGCCTCAGCGGCGTCCTGGGCGTGGCCACAGGGTTCGACTGGTTCGACAAGCACGCCGCCTCCCTGAACCTTTCGCCGAATTCCTCGGTCTGCGTCGTCGACGCGCAGGGAGAAATCCGTGCACATTTCCCCATGCGCACAGCAGAATATGCAAAATTTATTCCCAACGTTCGCGCGGTCATGGGCCAGGTGCGCCAGGGCCGGACAATCCACAAGGAGCTGGGGCAGGACCGGGTGGAGCGCATCTTTGCCTACAGCCCGCTGGCCAGGCAGCCGGGCCAGGAGCTGTACGTGCGCGTGGGCATTCCCCTGGCCGACCTGCTCGCCCCAGCACAGGCCAGCGGCCGCCGCAACACCCTGGCGCTCATCGCTGCGGCCATTTTGAGCCTTGTGACGGCCGGACTCGTGGCCAGAACCATCCAGAAGCCTGCGGGAAACATCCTCACGGCCCTGCGGAGCCTGGGCAGCGGGGACCTTTCCGTGCGCATCCACAGCCGGGCCAAGGGCGAGCTGGCCGAGGTGGCCGACGCCGTGGACGCCATGGCCGAGGCCCTGCAACGCTCCGACGCCAACCTGCGCTCCTCGGAACAGCGGCTGCGCGAGTTTTTGGACAACTCGTCCGAGGGCTATTTCGCCAGCACCGTCGAAGGCCGCTTCCTGGAGGCCAACCCGGCGCACGTCAGCATGTTCGGCTACGACTCCCTGGAGCAGCTCCAGACCGAGATCATCGACATCCGCCGCCAGGCCTACGTGGACCCAAAGCGGCGCGACCTGTTGATTGACCTGCTGCGGGCCGAGGGCCACGTCAGCCGCTTCGAGCACGAGGCCTGCCGACGCGACGGCGGCGCCTTCTGGGCCTCGCTCACCGTGCGCGGCCTGTACGACGACACGGGCGTCCTGACCGGCATGCAGGGGTTTTCAACAGACATCACCGACCGCAAGCAGATGGAGACGGAGCTGCAACGCTCCAACCAGCGCTTCCTGCGCGTGCTGGAGAACCAGGCCGACGCCATCTTCGTGGCCGATGCCGAGTCCGACATCATCCGCTACGCCAACAAGGTGGTCTACGACGCCAGGGGCCAGGAGATGCTGGGCCGGCCCTGCTGGGAGGTGGTGCGCGGCGGGCGGGCCCAGTGCCAGCGCTGCCCGCGCCAGGGACTGCTGGACGAACGCGGCGAGCCCCTGGGCGTGCACACGCGCGAGGAGCACGACGAGACCGCCGGAACCTGGACCCTGGTGCGCGTGCAGGCCCTGCGCTGGGTCGACGGCCGCCTGGCCCGCCTGGAAACCCTCACCGACATCACGGCCATCAAGCGCGCCCAGGAGGATCTGCGCACCACCAGCGAGCACCTGCGCTGCATCCTGGAAACCACCCCGGCGCTTATCACCATCCGCGACAACAATGGCCGTTTTCTTCTGGCCAGCAAGCGCATCGAAGAATTCTGGGGCCGCCCGGCCAGCGAGATCGTCGGCAAACGCACCGAGGATGTCTACCCGCCGGAGATCGCCGCCAGCGCGCGCAAGGAGGACAAGGACATCCTGGACTCCGGGCTGCCCATGACCAGGATGGTCGAGCTGCCCATGCCCGGCGGCGGCATCATCACCCTGCTCTCCACGAAATTCCCCCTGCACGGCGCCGCAGGCGCCCCGGACAGGATCTGCACCATCGCCACGGACATCACCGAGCGCGTGCGCCTGGAGCGCGAGCTGCGCGCCGCCATGGAGGCCGCCAAGGAGGCCAGCCGCGCCAAGAGCGACTTCCTGGCCAAGATGAGCCACGAGTTGCGCACGCCCTTGAACGCCGTGCTGGGCTTTTCCGAACTGGCCGAGATGGCCGCCACGACGGAGGAGCGCAGCCACTCCCTGGCCGCCCTGCGCGACTCCGGCCGCACACTCCTGGCCCTGGTCAACGACATCCTCGACCTCTCCCGCGTGGAGAGCGGCGCCATCAGCCTGGAGCGCATCCCCTTCAACCTGCACAAGCTGGTGCACAGCTCGGTGGAGCATCTCGCCGTCGTGGCCGAGCACAAAGGCCTCCGGCTCACGGCGGAGATCGGCCCGGGGGTGCCCACCCATGTCAACGGCGACCCCTCCCGCCTGCGCCAGATCCTGGTCAACCTGGTGGCCAATGCCGTCAAGTTCACCATGGAGGGCGTCGTCAACATCTCCCTGGAACGGGTCGGGCCGGACTCTCCGCCCAGGGCCAAAAGCCCCACCGGCGCGCTCATGGGCGGGGTGCAGCTGCTGCTGCGCGTCCAGGACACCGGCATCGGCATCCCCGAGGACGTGCAGCACCTGGTGTTCGAGAGCTTCACCCAGGCCGACAGCTCCACCTCGCGCAAGTATGGCGGAACAGGCCTGGGCCTGGCCATCTGTCGGCAGCTGGCGCGGTTCATGGGCGGAGACATCTGGCTGGTGAGCGAGCCCGGCGCGGGCAGCACCTTCTTCGTCACCCTGCCCTTTGCCTTGGCCGAGGCCCCGGCAGAGCAGCAAGCACCGGCCAAGAGCCTGGAGCTCCCCAGGCAGGCCCGCTCCCTGCACGTGCTCCTGGCCGAAGACACACCGGCCAACACGGTCATCGCCCAGGCCTTTTTGCGGCGGCTGGGGCACACCAACCGCCACGCGGCCAACGGCCAGGAGGCGTTGTCTTTCCTGCGCCACGAGGGCTTCGACCTGGTGCTGATGGATATCGAGATGCCCGTCATGGACGGGCTGGAGGCCACCCGCAGGCTGCGCGCCGGGGAGGCCGGGGAGTTGAACCGCTTTGTGCCCGTGCTGGCCATGACCGCCCACGCCCTGGCCAGCTACCGCGACTTGTGCGCCGAGGTCGGCATGAGCGGGTTTGTGCCCAAACCAGTCAGCTTCCAGGACCTGGCCGAGATTTTGGCGGGCCAGAGCGCCAGCGCCCCCAGCACCCGGGCAGAGACCACGCTGCGGGCCAGGCCGGACCTCGTGGACCTGCGCACCGCCCTGAGCATGCTCGGCGGGCACCGCGCGCTCTTCGACGAGGTTGTCGGCATCTTCCTGGCCGACCTGCCAGCCAAGCGCCAGGCCCTGTCCACGTCCCTGGAACAGGGCGATCTGACCACCCTGCGCCTGACCGCGCACTCCCTGAAGAGTTCCTGCGCCAGCGTGGGGGCGGCCCCGGCCAGCCGGGCTGCGGGCAACCTGGAGGATGCGGCCAGGGACAAGCTCTCCGCGCTGCTGCCGGGCCTGTGCGAGACCCTGGACGACCTCTTGCAGGCCACGCAGCAGGCCATGGAGGCCGCCCGGAAGGACTTCTAGGGAATAGCGCCCGTCAACCGGGCGAAGGGCGACGCAAAGTGCGCCGCGAAAGAGAGGCGAAGGTGGGCCGAAGGGGCTGCTGCCCCCTTCCATACGCCGCGCCCCTGCGGGGGCCGGACTTCAGCCCTGCGCGCCGGGCAGAGGCAGCCCCAGGGCCGGAATGTTCAGCTCGCCGGTGAAGGTCAGCTCCGCCGCGCCCTGCAAAAAAACCTGGCCGTTCTCCAGGCTCGTCACCAGAACCTCGCCGCCGCTGGTGGTGTTCTCCACACGCTCCCCGGTCCGGCCCAGGGCGCTGGCCACCACCAGCACGGCGGACACGCCCGTGCCGCAGGCCAGGGTTTCGCCCTCCACCCCGCGCTCGTAGGTGCGCACCAGCGCGCTGCGCGCGTCCAGCACCTGGACGAAGTTGGCGTTTGTGCCCGCCGGGGCGAAGTGCTCGTGGAAGCGCACGGCCCGGCCCAGGGCCGCCACGTCCACCGCGCGCACGTCATCCACAAAGATCACCGCGTGGGGCACGCCGGTGTTCACGAAGTGCACCTCGGTCTCGCGGCCAAGCACCTGCAGCTTTGCCCCCAGGGCCAGGCCCTCGGGCCGGGTCAGCTGGACCTTGACCTGGCCGGACTCGGGCAGGACCTCGATGGCGATGGTGCCTGCGTCCGTGGCCAGGCGCTGGCGCACCCCGGCCAGGCCCAGGGCATGGGCCAGGCGGCCGACGCAACGGCTGGCGTTGCCGCACATCTCCGCGCGGGAGCCGTCGGCGTTGTAGAAGTGCCAGCGGTAGTCGGCGTCCGCGCCTGGTTGCGGGTGGTCCAGGAAGAACAGGCCGTCCGCGCCCACGCCAAAGGCGCGCGGGCAGATTCGCCGGGCCCACTCGGCCATGAGGCCCTCGGGCAGGCGCAGCACGCGGTTGTCCAGGGCCACAAAGTCATTGCCGCAGCCCTGCAATTTATAGAAAGGCGCGCGCGCGCCGAACATGATGCTCATCGTCTGGTGCTCCTCGTCGTGTGCTCTTCGTCCGGCATGCTCTGCATCCGGTGTGCTGCGGCAAATAGAAAGCATTCGCCCCCCCTTCGTCAAGACCTTTGCCCCGGGCCGCGCCTGGGCAGACGCCAAGTGTTTCCCCATGCGTGGACACAGGCCGGAAAATGTTGTATGTAATCAGCAAGCGATGCGCGAAATCGACCCCGCTAAAACCCCGCAAACCGCCGGAGGATGGGCCATGGTCAAGCAGCAGTTCATGAGCGACATGGAGACGAGGCTCAAGGAGTTCGACGAGAAGATGGCCAAGCTCTCGGCACGGCAAAAGCCCAAGAGCGAGCAGGCCCGGATGGAGCTCGAAAAGACCTACTTTTTCCTGAAGGCCAAGCGCGATGAACTGCGCGACCAGCTCAAGGCCGCTGAGGCCGCCCCGAGCGACGGCTGGCTGAAGTTCAAGACCTCAGTCGAGAAGGTGTATGAGGACATGGTGCAGTACATGGACGAGACCTGCGCCAGGATCGACGGGCCGGAGAACGCCGGGCTGTACTGAACCCCCGCCGGTCTTGGCCGGTCCTAGGGCCGCAGCTGGGAGAGCAGCATGCCCCCGAGCATCAGGCCGCAGCCGACGAGCGCGCGCAGGGCCAAAACCTCGCCCAGCACGAAGTACCCGGCCACGGCCGCGAACACGGCCTCCAGGCTCAGGATGATGGCAGCGTGCGCCGGATTGGCGTCGCGCTGGGCCACCACCTGCAGCGTGTAGGCCACGCCCACGCTCATGAGCCCGCCGTAGAGGATGGGCAGCGCCGCAGCGCAGATTCCGGCCAGGGTCACGGGCTCCGTGGCCACGGCCACGCCCAGGCTGAGGAGCGAACACACTGCGAACTGCGCCGAGGCCAATTTCACGGCGTCGGTGGCGTCCATGCCGGGCGAGAGCCGCCCGATCAAGAGCACGTGCCCGGCCCAGAACACCGCGCCGATGAGCTCCAGCACGTCCCCGTACGCGATGCTGAAGTCCTCGTTCACGCTCAAAAGATACAGCCCCGCCGCCGCCGCAACCGCCCCGAGCCACGTGCCCGCCCCGGCCCGCTGCCGCAAAAACAGCCCGAACAAGGGCACCATGACCACGTACAGCCCGGTGATGAACCCGGCCTTGCCCGCCGTGGTGTAGACCATGCCCACCTGCTGCAGGGCCGCGCCCGCAAAGAGCACGCACCCGGCCAACAGTCCGTAACGGAGCAGGCGCGGCGTCTCCAGGCCCGGCCTCGCTCCCTCGCGGCTGCGGGTGGCCTGCATGCGCCAAATCAGCGGCTGGAGCGCAAGCGCGCCGAGCATGAAGCGCACGCCGTTGAAGGTGAACGGGCCGACGTGCTCCATGCCCAGGCGCTGGGCCACAAAGGCCGCGCCCCAGATGAGCGCGGTGAGCATGAGCAGGGCGTCGGCGCGAAAAAGTCGTGCGTGCATGTCTGTCCTTGTGCGGTGCGGGCGGAGAGTTGCCCTGGCTGCCGCACCCTGGCGACAGCCCGGAAGAAATACAGCGCGTCCAACGTCTCCGCAAGATGAATTAGCTCCCTTGCCGTGGGCAAACGCCAGCGTGCGCCTTGTAGTGGCCCGCCAACCGGGTGGACGCGTCAAAACGCGAGACCAGGCCCTACTTCAAAATGATGTTGAAATTGGAAAGGAGAGAGACGGCCTCCGGCAAGGAAAATATTGCTTTGTACAGCTTGTTCGAGTCCGCGCTTATGAAGTAATTGTACGAGGTGGAAAAGTCCGCGTGGCTCAGGTCCGTATTGTGAAAGGTGCAATTACGGAGGTCGCATTCTTCGAATGTCGCATGAGCGAGTTTCGTGTCCATAAAGGATGCATCACGGAATGAACAGGAATGGAACTCGTATTTCGAAAGGTTCATGGAAGTAAAAGAGCTGTTGTCCATCACGCAGCCGTTGAATGTTGCGGAAAAGAACCCGCTCGTGCTGCTCCAGTTGATGCCGCTCAGTTTTGAATTGAGGAACTTTGCGCGGATGATTTTTGTTGAATGCAAATGCAGCAGCGACAGGTTGCAGCAATCGAAAACGCAGTGTTCAAAGGTGCAGTTGGTGAGCTTGGCGAATTGAAAGGACGAGTTGCGGAAGACGCACTGAGAGAAGCTGGCGGAGCGAAGCTCGGAGTTGTCGCCCTCAACACCCGTGAAGGTCTCGTCCTCATGGTCGCCGCTGAGGGTGGAGATGTCTGTCGGCGTCGCTTCCTGCATCACTCTATGCCTGCCTTCTACCAGCCCCTACCACCCCACCGGCAGCCGCGCCTTTTGTCCGGCCTTGTTGGAGAACAGCACGTGCCCGTTCTCCCGGCCATAGAGGTACAGGTCGCGGGTCACAGCCACGTCCTGGCGGCAGTATGTGGCGATCTCGTCCAACCGCCCTTCCGCCCACCACTTGAGGGCTTGCAGGCCGTCCGCGCTCTTGCCCACGTTCAGCGTGGCCTGGGCCAGGTTGTCCAGTTTGAGCCTGTAGCCCAGGCGCTCATGCACGTGGGCCAGCATGTCCAGCGTGGGCAGGCTGGCGTAGGCGAAGGGGTGTACCCCGGCCAGCACGCCGTAGTCAAACCGCAGGATGTTGAAGCCCACCACAAGATCGAATGATTTCAGGCGTTCGACGAGAAGCGGGATCTCGTGCTCCTGGTAGTCCGTGAACGCGTCCTCGCCGGAGTCGTACAGCACGGCGATGGACACGCCCATGAGGTCGGGCCGGGTCCAACCGCCCACCTCGGCGGCGCTGCGGCGCGTCTCCACATCGACCACGGCGAAGCGTTTCGGGATGATCATGGCGGGCATGCCGGTCAATTCGAGGCCGGGCAGCGTTCCTTCCTTGGGCATGGCGGTCTCCTGGGCTTTTGAAATTTCTGGCGTGATTTCCGGTGAGATATCCGCTCCGGGCGCGCCGGTGGACAGCTCGCGCAGCAGGAACAGGGCCGCGGCCTTGTCGATGGGCCGGTTGCCGCTGCCGCACTTGGGCGAGTGCACGCAGGAGGGGCAGCCCAGCTCGCAGGGGCAGTCGCGGACGACCGCGAGGGTGCGGTCGAGCAGTTCTTCCGCACTGCTGAAAGCTTCTCTGGTCAAACCCGCGCCGCCGGGCATGCCGTCGTAGATGAACACCGCCGCGCCGCCGGTTTGCGGGTGCAGGGGCGTGCTGATGCCGCCCAGGTCGTTTCTGTCCGTCATCACCAGCAGCGGCAGGATGCCGATGGCCGCGTGTTCGAAGGCGTGGATGCCGCCCATGAAGTGCAGGTACTGGTCTTCCGCTTTCCGGCGGGCCGCGTCCGGCACATCGAACCAGATGCCTTCGGTCTCAAAGACCGACGGGGGGAGATCCAGCAGCACCATGCCCAGCAGATTGCCGCCGCGCGTGCTGCGCTTCTCGTAGCCGGTCACCTGCTCCGTGACCTTGAGCCGGGCCAGGGTGACGCGGGTGCCGAAGACCTCGCGGCGGTCGAAGATTTCGAGGATTTCCGTATCCTTGCTGCTGCGCACCCGGGTGAAATAGCCCACGCGGGCCGCGCGGACCTTGGCCGTGGCGCCGGGCAGGTCCAGGCTCTCCACCAGCCAGGTGCGGCCCCGGTGCAGGTACACCGCGCCAGGGTGGGTCTCGCGGCAGGCGCGCAGGCTGTCCACCGCGCCGATGACCGCGCCCGTGTCCGCGTCCTCGATGGAAATCTGGCTGCCCGCGCCGCGCAGGTCCACGTCGCGCTGGGGGCGCTTGCGCGGGGAGATGATGTCGCGGCCATCCGCGCTGTAGTAGAGCTTGCCCGCGCTGATGAGCCCGTCCAAGGCCGCGCGCACCCCGGGCGATTTGAGGTACGGCTCGCCGGGTTGCAGGGGCAGCTCGGCGGCAGCGCAGATGAGGTGGCGCGGCAGGATCACCGGGTTCTCCGGGTTCAGCACGGCGCGCTCCGCCGGGCGGGCGAAGAAATCCTCGGGGTGGCGCATGAAGTACTGGTCCAGCGCGTCCTCCTGGGCCACCAGCACCACTGCCGACTCCTGCTGGGCCCGGCCCACGCGTCCGCCGCGCTGCAAGGTGGCCATGACGCTGCCGGGGTAGCCCACCAGGATGCACACGTCGAGCCCGCCGATGTCGATGCCCAGCTCCAGAGCGCTGGTGCTGATGACCGCCAAGAGGTCGCCCGAGGCCATGCGGCCCTCGATCTCGCGGCGCTCCTCAGGCAGAAATCCCGCGCGGTAGGCGCTGATCTTGTCGCGGTAGTCTCCGCTCTTTTCGCTGGCCCAGAGCGCGATGAGTTCGGTCATGCGGCGGCTCTGGGCGTAGACGATGGTTTTCAATCCGCGCGAAAGCGCCGCCTGCAACAACTGAATCGCCGCCGTGGCGGGCGAATCCTCGGGGTTCAGGAAGACCATGTGCCGCGCCCCGGTCGGCGCGCCGGACTGCGTCACTGCCACGGGCTCGATGCCGGTCAAGAGTTGGCACAATTCCGCCGGGTTGCCCACCGTGGCCGAGCAGAACACAAACACCGGGTCCGAGCCGTAGTAGCGGCAGATGCGCTGCATGCGCCGCAGCACCTGGCTCATGTGCGCGCCCAGCACGCCCCGGTAGGTGTGCACCTCGTCGAGCACGATATGCGTGAGCGTGGCGAATACCTGGGCCAAGGTTCCGTGGTGCGGCAGGAGCGAGAGGTGCAGCATCTCCGGGTTGGTCAGGATCAGGTTGGGCGGCTTCTTGCGTATCTTGGCACGGGCCGAGGGCTTGGTGTCGCCGTCGTAGATGGCGGCGGTGGGCCGCAACGTCGGGGACAACCCTTCCGGCAGTCCCTCCAGCAACTCGTTGAACCCGCGCAACTGGTCCTGGGCCAGGGCTTTCAAGGGGTATATCGCCAGGGCCCTGGAATCGGGACTGGCCAGCACGGCCTCGATGATCGGCAGCTGGAAGGCGAAGGTCTTGCCGCTGGCCGTGGGCGTGGCCACCACCACGTGCCGCCCGGCGCGCACCAGGTCCGCCGCCAGGGCCTGGTGGCTGTACAGCGCGTCTATCCCTCGCGCGGCCAGCACCTCGCGGATGGCCTTGGGCCAGGGGCGCTTTGGCTCCGCATACTCGGCCTCGCGTCCCGGCACCAGCCGGTGGTGGCAGACCTGCCTGCCCAGGCGTTCGCTGGCCAGCAGCGCGGCGATGTATTCGGCGACGGGGGAGGTGTCATGGGGCGGCATGGAGGGAGTGTAGGGGAAATGGGGGTGGGGGTCGAGGGGGGTAAGGGCGAGACGGAAACACAACACAAGTGTTGACTCTGCTTCTTGCAACACTTATGTTGTGTCCATGACAGCCAAGGAATTCCAGCGCTGGCTGCGCAAACAGGGGTGCAGCTTCGAGAGCAGCCGGGGCGGGAGCGGGCATCTGACCGTGCGTCTGGGCGGGCGGAAGTCGATCCTGCCCATGCACGGCCAGGGCAAGGAACTGGGAACCGGGCTGGTGCAGAAGATCAAGAAAGACCTTGGCCTTGACCAACAGTAAGACGAGGAGAGACAGCATGCTGGCCTATGCCATCGAAATAAGCCCCGACGACAACGTCACCCTGCTGGTGACCTGCCCGGACCTGCCGGAGGTGACCACCTGGGCCGAGGACGAGGCCGATGCCGTGCTCCGAGCCCGCGACGCCATTGAAGAGGCTTTGGCCGCGCGCATCGCCGACCGTGAAGAGATTCCCGTGCCCGCGCCCGCCCTGGGTCGGCCCGTGGCGGCGCTGCCCGCGCTGGCGGAGCTGAAGATCGCGCTGTATTGCGCCATGCGCGAGACCGGCACGCGCAAGGCCGATCTGGCGCGGCTGCTCTCGGCCCACGGCCCGCAGGTGGACCGCCTGCTGGACCTGCGCCACGCCTCGCGCCTGGACCAGCTGGAGACGGCGCTGGCCGCGCTCAGTAAACGGGTGGAGGTGCGGGTGGTGTAGGGGCGTTGGTGCGCCACCTGCCTACTCAAGCTCTCGCAATTGAGCAGCGCGGCCATGTATTCGGCTACAGTGAGGGGGGGATTTATCTCACAGGTATAGACTAGTGACGGCCCAGGTGTTTATGAAATCTGGAGGCTCGGCTATAAATTAAAAAATTTCCTTCAACCCAGGAGCCTTAGCAGATATTCTCGAACAATATCTTGCCCATTATTGTAGTACCCAGTCAAGACTCGGAATGGTTTCCTCGAAAGCCCAAAATGGATGATCTCGTTACGCAATTCAATTAGCCGCTTTATGCCCGGTTTCATCCCAACTTCGTGAAGCATATCCTTCAAGAGCGTTTCAAAAGGAATGGTGGGTTCTTTTTTAAGACTGGCCTTTGGGGGAGAACTCACTTTTCTAAATCCTTTGAAGAAGGGGATATGGTGGACGTGCGCATAGGTGCCCTTCATGTTCTCAAATATAATAAACAATTGAGCCAGCTTTAGTTCTAGAGGTCGGGAAGGGGCATCTGTGAATGTTAGCATGTCTATAACCGCATACAGCTTTCTGGGACGCTTAAGCTTTCTATAGCGCGGCCATACTTGCTGTAGGAAGTTTACTACAGAATCACCATTGTTGGTGTCCAGTAGTGGGCGAAACATCATGGAGACACCACGAACTGAAAGCCTTCTCCATCCACCGCTGACTGTTGAAAACTCAAAAGCAACAACCTGGGACATTGAGGCAAGTGAGAGCAATGCACATATGTCCCTGACGACATTCTCTCCTTCGATCTTACTCTTTGCGCCCTCAACTTCTATGCTTGTCGTGTGTATAAATTGGCCCACCTGCTTACTGGGCATCATGCCATGTTTGTTCTGAATGATCTTTACGCTGTATCGGCCAAGTTTACAGGCAATAACATTTAGAAGCCAAGACCCGTCGGCATTGACTGTTGTTGTGTTGCCAAGTCCATAATAATTTGCAACCTGGGCAATTAGCATACTTAACCTTGGGAAGGCGATGCGGTGAATGAACGTCTGGTCTTTCTCCCTACTTCGCCGAAATATTGTACTTCTTAAGCTTGTACTGCAACAGGCTCTTGGACACGTTCAGCAGCTCCGCCGCCTTGACCTGCACAAAGTCCGCCCGGACCAGCGCCCGGCGGATCACCGCAGCCTCGATCTTTTCCAGCGTTTCCGAGAGGTCGAGCTTGGTCGGCAGCAGGTCCACCGCGCTCTTGAACTGCGACTCCTCGTCCTTGATCTCCGGCGGCAGGTCCTCTGCGCTCACGGTGTCGCCCGTGCTCATGACCACGCAGCGCTCGATGACGTTCTCCAGCTGGCGCACGTTGCCCGGCCACTCGTAGGCCGAGAGGTAGTCCATGGCCGAGGGGGTGAAGCCCTTGAGCTCGCGCCCGTTCTCCCGCGCGTAGCGGTCCAGGAAGTGCGAGGCCAGAAAGGGAATGTCCTCCCGGCGCTCGCGCAACGGCGGCAGCTGGATGCTGACCACGTTCAGGCGGTAGTACAAATCCTCGCGGAAGCGCCCGTCGGCCACGGCCTTGGTCAGGTCGCGGTTGGTGGCGGCCACGATGCGGATGTCGACCTCCACGGACTCGGTGCCGCCCACGCGCTCGAAGTTGCGCTCCTGCAGCACGCGCAGAAGCTTCACCTGCATGTCGTGCGACAGCTCGCCGATCTCGTCCAGAAACAGCGTGCCCTTGTCCGCCAGTTCAAAGCGCCCGCGCCGACGCGACACCGCCCCGGTGAAGCTGCCCTTCTCGTGGCCAAACAGCTCGCTCTCCAGCACGCCGGTGTTCAGCGCCATGCAGTTGACCGAGATGAACGGCCCGTCCTTGCGCGGGGACTCGTTGTGGATGGCCTTGGCGATGAGCTCCTTGCCGGTGCCGCTCTCGCCGGTGACGAGCACGGTGCTGCGGCTGGGCGCGGCGCGGTGGACCATGTCCAGCACGTGGCGCATGCTCTTGTCGCGGGCGATGATATTTTCCGGGCCGAAACGCTCCTGGATCTGTCGGCGCAGGTGCCGGTTCTCCTGCTGGGCCCGGGCGAACTGCATGGCCTTGGAGATGGAGAGCAGAAGCTCCTCGTTGGAAAAGGGCTTGGTGATGTAGTCGAACGCGCCGGTGCGCATGGCCTCCACCGCAGCCTCGATGCTGCCGAAGGCGGTCATGATGAGCACCGGGATGTAGGAGTAGTGCTTTTTGACGTGGTCGAGCACCTCCTTGCCCGTGAGCTTGGGCATCTTCATGTCCGTCACCACTACGTCGACCTCGGATTCCTCCAGGAAGGCCAGGCCCATCTCCGGGTCAGACAGGGTGGTGACCTTGTACCCGGCGTCGCTCAGGATGGCGTCGAGCACGAGCAGGTAGTTCAGCTCGTCGTCAAGAATGAGAATATTTCCAGACATATGCATACTCCGTAAGGCCAAGGGGCCGGTGGGTCATCACCCTTGCGCGGGGGGCGCGGGGGCGACGGGCGCGACGGGGGGGGCGGCCTGGCCGGAAGGCGCGCGCAGCATCAAGGTCACCACGGCCCCGCCCTCGGGGTGATTCTTCAAGGCCACAAAGCCGCCGTGGCTCTCCACAATGCTGGTGACGATGGCCAGTCCCAGGCCCGTGCCCGTGTCCTTGGTGCTGAAAAAGGGGTCCTTCATCTTGTCCAGGTTGGCCTCGTCAAAGCCCGGGCCGGAGTCGCGCACGGAAAGCGCCAGCCAGGGCCCCCCCTCGGCCGGCAGGCCCGGCTGTCCGGGTTGTCCAGGGGCTGCGGGCCGCGCAAACACCTCGATCAGCCCGCCCTGGTCCATGGCCTGCATGGCGTTGCCCAGCACATTGTACACCGCGCGGTAGATCAGATCCTTGTCGCCCAGGACCCTGGTGCCGGACGGGCAGTCGCGCTCCAGGCGGATGCCCTTGGCCTCGCACTCGTGCTCCAGGAACACCGCCGCCTGCTCCAGGATGCGGCAGATGTCGACCACGTCCATGCGCGGCTGGCGGGGCCTGGCATAGTCCAAAAAGTCGTTCACCGTGCGCGAAAGCCTGCGGCTCTCGTCGTAGATGGCCTCGATGATGCGCGTGTGCGGGTGGTTGTCGGCCTTGGCCTTCTTGAACACCAGCTCGGCGCTGCTCTGGATGATCCCCAGCGGGTTTCTGATCTCGTGGGCCACGCCGGCCACCATGCGGCCCATGCCGGCCAGCTTCTCCTGCTGGTGCAGCTCGCGCAGCAGCTTCTCCTTTTCGGCCTGGCGCTCCGCGCTGATGCGGTCGACCCGGCGCAGGATGGTGATGATGAGGAAGAACAGGACCATGCTGGTCAAAAGCGAGGTCGAGTAGACCAGGCGCTCGAAGTTGACCACGGCCATGTAGTCTTCGGTGATGTCCTGGCTGAACTCCAGGATGCCCATGATGGGGTTCTTCACGCCAGGTCCGAAGCTGCGCTCCATGCGCAGGGGCGCGTACCCGCGCAGGACCACGCTGCCGGGCTTGAGCTGCAGCCGGAACAGGGCCGTGGCCCCGGATATCTTGCTGAAGAACTCAAAGTTCGGCTCCTCCAGGGTGTAGGCGCGCTTCACGCCCTCCCCGGCCAGGCCCGTGCGCGTCACCAGGTTCGGGTCCGTGCAGTAGGAGACGCGGAACTCGGGATCGTAGATGCGCACCTCGCGCACGCGGAAGCTGTGGATGGTGCTGCGCACCACCTGGTCCAGCCGGGTGAACTGCTCCGGGTTGCGCAGGCTGATGGCCCCGTAGCCGATGATGGTGGGCAAGGTGAACCGCGTGAAGATCTGGTGCGAGAGGTTCTCGGACAAAAGCAGCCCGAACTCCTTCTGCTTTTCCAGCAGCACGCGCTCGGCGTACTTGGACAAAAACACGGCCAGGCCCAGGTTGGTCACCAGGATCAGGATGAGAAAGGTCCAGGTCAGGACCTTGACGAACTGCAAGGGCTTCTTTGCGCCCAACAGGCTCTTGTACATGGTCAAGGGCTAAAACCCCCGCTCGTCGCGTCCGCCGGTGGTGAAGGCGGAAAGCTGGGCCTTTTCCCCGGCCAGGCCGGAGGCCCCCAGGCGCGCCTTGGCCAGGCGCTTGCCCAACTCCACGGCGGGCTGGTCCACGGGGTTGATGCCCATGAGCCAGCCAGTCAAGAGCGTGGCCGCGCCAAAGAGCGCCATCATCTTGCCTGCGGCTGCGGCGTCGTCCGCGCCCAAACGCAGGCACACCAGCGGCACCTGGCTCTGGGTCAGCGCCATGCGCGTGCCCAGGGCCTCGGCAGGCAAGAGCTCGCCAAAGCGCTTGCCCTGCAAATAGTCGAAGATCGCGGGCATGTCCTTGGGAAAGGGCAGGCCCGCTGGACCAGTGGCCCGCTCCACGAACAGGCAGGCCTTGTTGCGCGGACCGTCCAGGAACATCTGGTTCACGCTGTGCTGGTCCGTTGCTCCCACGGCGGGCAAGGGCTGGGAGCCCATGCCGTCCTTGCCCAGGCTCTCGGCCCAGAGCTGCGCGAACCAGTCGGCGAAGCTGGACCAGGCCGGGATGTAGAAGAAGGTGATGAGCTCGCAATAGCCCGCGTCCATGAGCGCCTTGGCCCAGACCGCGAACTCGAAGGACGGGTGCGCGGCCAGGCTGGCGGCGTCCAGTTTCGGGTCGGTGAGCGGCGCGGCCACGGACGAGAACCCGCGCACCAGTCCGCGCCAGTCCATGCCGAGAAACGCGGCGGGCACCAGACCCACGGCGGAGATGGCCGAATAGCGGCCGCCCAGGTTGTCGGGCACGGGCAGGGTGCGGATGCCGAAGGCCGTGGCCTCCTCGCGCAGGTAGCCCTTGTTCTCGTCGGTGTTCAGCAGCAGGTGGTCCTTCCAGGCGGTGGGCTGGGCGCGCTTCAGCCAGTCCTTGACCAGGAAGTACTGGCCGATGGTCTCGATGGTGTCGCCGGACTTGCTGACCACGTAGACCAACGTCTTGTCCGCAGGCAGGCGGTCCAGATGGGCCTCAAGGGTGGCCGCGTCCACGTTGTCCATGATCCACAGGGATTTGCCCCTGTGGCCGGGCAGGTCCTGGCCCGGGGCAAAGGCCTTTTGCAGGGCGCGCGCGCCGAGCGCCGAACCGCCGATGCCGAGCAGCAGCATGTGCTCAAAGCCCTTGAGGAACCCGGACTCCAGCGCGGCCAGTTCCTGCTCCAGCCCGGCCATGAAGGGCAGGGCCAGAAAGGGCAGCCTGCCCGCGCCTATCTCCCCGGCGAGCTTCTGCGCCATCTCTCCCGCGCGGGCGCGCAGGTCCGGAGAGGACCCCAGGCGCTCCCACGAGGCGTTGGTCCAGTCCAGAACGTCCTGCTGCTGTGAACCTGCGGTCATGGGCCCCCCTTTCAGGGTTGAAGTGTCGGTCGTGTGCGCTAGCCGCCCAGCAGAACCTTGCCCACCTTGGCCAGGGCGCTTTCAAGCACCTCGTCGGCCACGGCGTAGGAAAAGCGCACGCACCTGTCGTCGCCGAAGGCGCTGCCCGGCACCAGCGCCACGCCCGCCTCCTCCAGGAGCCGGGTGCACAGGGCTGCGGAGTCCGGGGTCTGGTCGTCGTAATAGCTGTCGAGCACGGGGAAGAGATAGAACGCGCCGTCTGGCGTGGGGCAGGTCACGCCCGGCCAGGAGCGGATGACGGACAGGGCCAGGTCGCGGCGGCGCACAAAGGCCGTCTTCATCTGCTCCACCAGGCCCCAGGGGCCGGTGAGCGCGGCGATGGCCGCCTTCTGGGCGATGCTGTTGATGTTCGAGGTGCTCTGCCCCTGGATCTTGGAGCAGGCCTTGACCAGGTCGGCGTGGGCCAAGAGCCAGCCCACGCGCCAGCCGGTCATGCAGAAACTCTTGGACAGCGCGCCCACCACGGCCACGCTCTCCGGGTGCCGCTGCCACAGGCCGGACAGGGTGCTGGGCTTGGCCGGTTCAAACACCAGGCGGTCGTACACCTCGTCGGAGATGATGAAGATGCCCTTGGACCTGGCCCAGCGGGCGATCTCGTCCAGGGCGGCCTGGTCGTAGTGGCAGCCCGTGGGATTGCTCGGGGTGTTCAGCATGAGCACAGTGGTGCGCGGGGAGCAGTTGTCCTCCAGGTCGCGCACGCTGACCAAAAAGCCGCTCTCCGGGGTTGTCGGCACAATGACCGGCACGCCGCCCGCCAGCTCGACCATGGGCGGGTAGCTGACCCAGTAGGGCGCGGGGATGAGCACCTCGTCGCCGGGATTGATGAGCGCCATGAGCAGGTTGAAGAGCACCTGCTTGCCGCCGGTGCTGGCCATGGTGTTCTCGGCCTTGGCGCAGACCCCGTAAAACTGGCCATAGTACCCGGCGATGGCCGCGCGCAGGTCCGGAATGCCCGGCACCGGGGTGTAGCGGGTGAAGCCTTCGTCAATGGCTTTTTTTGCGGCCAGGCACACATGCAGGGGCGTGCCGAAGTCCGGCTCGCCCACAGCCAGACTGACGATCTCCCGGCCCTGGGCTTTCAGCTCCTGGGCCTTGGCGTTGACGGCCAGGGTGGCCGAGGGCTTGAGTTTCTTGAGTCTGTCGGAGATGCGCATGGGGGTTGTCCGTCCATTTTCTCTGGCCGGTTGGTCCGGCCGATTGGCATGCAGGAAGATGGCGGGCCGCCCCGCCGGATATCCTTCTAGAGCAATTCCCGGCGCAGGTAAACGGGGGGGCGGGGACGGGGTTCGCCGCGCGGCCGCTCCCCCCTTGCCTGCGCGCGCGCAAATAATCCATGCAAGAACATAGACAAGGCAAAGTCCCGCGTGGTATATAAGGACTACGTGAAAAAGTATAAATCCCCAGCGGCAGGGCGAATCGCCCGGCCACAATGGAACAGGAGGACAAAGGCATGGAAACGACGCAGAGCAACACGGAACGGATGAGTGCCGAGTTGCACGAGATCATGCACCACGCCCAGGCCCTTTTGGAGGCCACCGGCGGCGAGCTGGACGAGCAGGTGAAGACGGCCCGCAAGGCGCTCTCCGACTCCATGGAGACGGCCAAGGACCGCTACGGCGAATATGGCCACCGCTTCCTGGACAGCTGCAAGGTCGCCGCAGGCGACACGGACAAGCTGATCAAGGACAAGCCCTACCAGGTCATCGGCGGCACCTTCATCGTGGGCCTGCTGCTCGGCTGGGTCCTTTCGAGGAAGTAGCATGTCCGGGGTGGGCACAGCCCTGTTGGAGCTGGCCGGAGCCGTCGGGCGGCTGGGCGGGCTTGCGGCGGAGACTCTGGGGGACCGCCTGGAGCTCTTGGCTCTGGAGCTGCGCGAAGACCGGGTGCGCGTCATCCAGCTGCTGATCCTGGCCATTCTGGGATCAGCGCTGGTGCTGTGCGGGCTCATGCTGCTGATGGCGGCCGTGGTCTACGCCCTGCCGCCGGAGAGGCGGCTGGCCGGGCTCGTGCTGCTGGCTGCGGCGGCGCTGTGCGCTGGCGGGGCGGCGCTGTGCGCCCTCAGGCGGCGGCTGAACTCCGGGCCAGGGCTCTTTGCCCAAAGCCTGGCTGAACTGAAAAAGGACAAGGCATGTTTCTAGACAGCGAGCTTGACGATATCCAGGCGGCCAAGGCCCGTCTGAGCGCGCGGTGCGACCTGCGCCGTCAATTGCTGCTCCTGGAGTCCCACGCGGCCTGGGCAGGCTTTCGGCGCAAGCTCTCCTTCGCCAGCCTGGGCCTGAGCCTGGGCCTTCAGGTCTCCACGCTGGCCCTGGGCTACCTGAACCGGCGCAGGGCCCAACGCTCCGGACAATAACGATCCTGCCCGCCCTCTCCGGCGGACGAAGCCACCCCGAATGAACGCGCTCAGGCCAGGTCCAGAGACGCGCTCGGCCCGGTCTTTCGTCCCTCGGCCTCTGGACAACGAGCAACCACTCTGTCAAAGTTCTGCGTTGGAGCACCACATGTCCGACGACCGACGCATTTCCCTCCGCTTTCTTCTTCTCGCCAGCCTGGCGACGGGGCTCTGCGTCACGGCTGTGTTCCTCGGCCTGGCCGCGCGCAGCAAGGCCCTGCTGCACGGGCAGCTGCTGGCCCAGGCCCGCGCGCACGTTGCCCAGATTCTGCTCACCCGCAGCTGGGGCTCGCAGCACGGCGGCGTGTATGTCATCAAGCGCCCAGGCATGCAGTCCGAACCGCACCTAGAGAATCCGGACCTCAATGCGGCCGACGGCCGTGTGCTGACCCTGATCAACCCGGACCTCATGCTGCGCGAAATCTCCGAGCTCCCCGGCAAGGGGGAGACGCCCGCCTTCCACCTGACCAGCTTAAACCCCCTGAACCCGCACAACGCCCCGGACCCCTTCGAGTCCCAGGCCCTGCGCGCCTTTGAGGCCGGGCAAAAGGAGTTCTCCGTCCTGGAGGACAAGGCCCATGGCGCGCGCCTGCTCTACATGGCGCCACTCTTTGTCGAGCAGTCATGCCTGTCCTGCCACGCCAGGCAGGGCTACAAGGTGGGCCAGGTGCGCGGCGGCCTCAGCGTGTCCTTCGGCATCGACACGACAAACCAGGCCCTGCGCCTCTACAACCTGACCCTCATCGGCCTGGCTGCGGCCACCATGGGCCTGCTGCTGCTGGCCTTGTGGCTCTGCTTCCGGCAAATGCAGGCGCGCCTGGCCACGTCCCAGGCCCTGCTGGAGCGCCTGTCCACCATTGACCCGTTGACCAACGTGGCCAACCGCACCGCGCTCATGACCCGCTTCCGCGAGAGCATGGCCCGGCAGCGCAGGCAGGTTTCCCCGCCGGGGCTGCTGAGCTGCCTGATGATCGACGTGGACCAGTTCAAGGCCATCAATGACCGCTACGGCCTCAATCAGGACGATGTCGTGCTCAGGGAGCTGGCCGCCATGATCGTCGGCACCTTGCGCAAGTACGACACCTTTGGCCGCTATGGCGGCAAGGAGTTCCTGCTGGTGCTCGACGGGGTGGACGGCGAGCGCCTGGCCGAGGTGGCCGAGCGCCTCCGTTCGCTGATCGCGGCGCGGCTGGCCTCCCGGGCCAGGCTGCCACAGCCCGTGACCATCAGCCTGGGCGGCGCCCTGGTGTCCACGGAGGAAAAGGGCCTCGACGGCATCCTGCGCCGCGCCGACAGCGCCCTCGCCCAGGCGAAGATCCAGGGCGGCAACCGCGTGGTGCTGAGCCCCGGCCTTACCCCGCCAGGAACCGCGCCAGGGGCCCAGCCAGAGGTCAAGTCAGAGGTCAAACCATAGGCCACCATCGGTCAGACCATCGGTCAGGCCATCGCTCAGGCCAGGGGATTCCGGCGGCTGATCAGGCGCACGCAGCGCTCGGACCAGAAGTAGTCCACGGCCCAGTTGGCCAGGACAAAGAGCCGGTTGCGGAAGCCGATGAGATACGTCAGGTGCACCGCCAGCCACAACAGCCAGGCGGGCAGGCCCTTGAACGAGAACCGGCCCAGGCGCACCACCGCCGCCTTCTTGCCGATGGTGGCCATCATGCCCTTGTCGAAATAGCGGAACGCCTGCGGCTTTTGCCCGGCCAGCAGGCGCAGGATGCCCCGCGCCGCGTGGCGGCCCTCCTGAATGGCCGCGGGCGCGAACATGGGCAACGGCCGCCCGGCGTGCTCGGCCCGGCAGATGTCTCCGGCCAGGAAGACCTCCGGGTGCTCCATGCTCTGCAAGGTGGGCAGCGCGAGCACTTGGCCGTTTGGCGCGGTGGCCAGGCCCAGGCGCGCGGCCACGGGTTCGCCCTTGACCCCGGCGGTCCAGACCACGGTGGCCGCCCGGTGCGCGCCGCCATCCTTCAAAAACGCGCCCTCGGGCGTCACCCGCTCCACCGCCGCGCCCAGGCGCACGTCCACGCCCAGGGCCGTGAGCTTGCGCTTCGCATAGTCCCGCAGGCCCTGCGGGAAGCCCGGCAAAAGCCCGTCGCCCGCCTCCAACAGGGTCACGCAGGGGCTGGCCAGGGCGAGCCGGGGAAAGTCGCGCTTGAGCGCCCCGGCCATGAGCTCGGCCATGGCCCCGGCCAGCTCCACGCCCGTGGGCCCGCCGCCCACCACCACGAAACAGAGCCTGTGCCGCCGCTCGTCCGCGTCCGGGGTCCAGGCCGCAGCCTCGAAGCTGCGCAGGATGTGGTTGCGCAGGCGCACGGCCTCCTCCAGGTTCTTCAGCGAGAAGGCGTGCTCGTCCGCGCCGGGCGTGCCAAAGGTGTTGGTCACGCTGCCGGGCGCGAGCAGGAGATAGTCGTAGGGCAGGCTGAGCGCCTGGCCGTCCGGGCCGTGGGCCAGCACATCGCGCTTGCCAAAATCCACCCCGCGCACCTCGGCCATGCAGAAGTCCAGGTTGGCGGCCTTTTTGCCCATGTTGCGGAGGATGCCGCGCACCGGCGCGGCGATGTGCTCGCTCTCCACGGCGGAGGTGGCCACCTGGTACAGCAGGGGCAGAAAGGCGTGGGCGTTGTTGCGGTCGATGATGAGCACGTCGGCCTTGGCCCCGGCCAGCTCCCGCGCGGCGAAAACCCCGGCGAACCCGGCCCCGACGATGACCACGCGCGGCGTGTTGTGCATTGGCTGCGGCATGCTTGCCTCCCCTGGTGGGCGGAAAGCGCCCGTTATGGGAGTACATGCTGCGGGGGGTGCTGGCAATGGGGGTGGAGAGTGGAACGGCCCGGCTCCCCGCTGTGGGGAGGCCGGGCCGTATTGTTGGGCGGATGTGGCGTTGGCTATAAGACCCAGTCCATGTTCACCCGGAAGGCGCTCACCCGGTCGTCTTTGAACCAGACCACGATGTATTTGTTGAAGTTCTCGGCGAACGGGTAGTCCGGTGTGATGACCGGCGGCCTTGGCAAGCCGCGCCGGGTGTATTCCTCCTCGCTGAATTTTACGCTCACCGAGGCGGCGTAGAGCCACTTGTCGCCGCGCTGGGCCTGGGGCGGGCCGAGGATCGCCTGCACCTGCGCGCGCGTCAGGCCGAGCCTGAGGCCACTCTGCGTGGCGATGTCCGCATGTACGCCCGGTGTGGCCGCGCACTTGTCCAGCGCGCGCACTTCGCGCTTCTTCGCGCGCAGCTGAATCTCCATGACGCGCGTGCAGTCGTCCGGGCAATGGGACAGGGTGAACAGGGCCACGGTTTCATCGCCGGGGCGGGCCGAGATGTAGCAGAGCATGCGCTCCTCGTAGCCGCCCACATTAAGCCGCTTGGCCTTGCCGAGCGCGGCGGTCACGTCCTGGTGCACGGACTCGTCCACGGTGAGCGCCTGGTCGCCGTTCGGCCCGAAGCCTTGGAAACGGTCGTGCCGCTCGTCGAAAACGCGAATGAGTACGTCCTTAGGATATTGCATTGTTACACCGAAGCCGGTGCCACGATCTCTCAAGGCATAATCGGGTTGAAAATGGAAGTGCTCGTTATCACTAAACACTTCGATCCTTGATCCATGCGCCGCAAAGCCCGCCCAGGCATTGTGCGCAGGCAGGGCGAGGAGGCTGCAAAGGACAACAAGAGAGAATCTAACGAACAACACGAATTTTCGCTCCTTGCAATTCCCGGATAGCCAAGCGTTCCTTTGGCTTCATGATGATGCACCCTTCCGAGGCCGACTGATTATCCTTCCGGTTGTCCGCATGAATATAGAACGTATTCGGGTCGCGGCCCATGGCCCGGATGCGGTCAGCGGTGGTCGGATCGGGGTTGCGTATGTAACGGGTTCCGCGCGTCCCCTTCTCGTTATGGAATGTAGAAGATTTCGTGATCCACGTCGTAGCTCAGCCAATCATCCAGAACCTCCGAGCGCAGCTCCTTCAAATTTATAGTGATGCGCAGGCGGCGGTCCCGAACAGCCAGAGGGTCTTTATTTCCCGGAGGCTCAAAGCCTTCCAGTATTTCCACCACAAATGACCCGTCCACGCTTTTGGGCGAAACAGCGTGCAACAGCCGCTCCTGCCACCAGCTGCGCCGCGAGGGCATGGTGTGGACGGCGCACTGCTTGCCGTCACGGCTGGAGACAATATAGTACTTGGGATTCTTAGGCGCGGACTCCCAGGTGTCAATGGTGGTGGTGTAGTCGCCCTCGGTCTTAACGCCCAGCGACCGCAAGGTGAGAGCATCCGTGCCGTAGTCCTTGGCAAAACTGCGCAACAGCAGGCGAGTAGAGGCCGTCAGCGGCTGAGGAACAAGATGATCCACCACTTCGCGCGGGGGCTTGCCAGGGTCACGCTGGATGTAGCGCACCACCGGGGGCTTGGCCTCCAGGTCAATTTCTGCGGTGTCGCTCTGCGGCTTTCCTCCCGGCCCTCGGTACAGGCGATCCATATGATACCGCAGGGGCCGCTTGTCATATGGAACGCCTTTCAACGCTTCGGGTGCCCGTGGCCGCTGCCAGTCGTGGGCTAGGGGGCCGCGATACAGAACTTGCCGCTTGCCCGCCGTGTCCTCTGATTCGACAAAACCAACGTAGAGCCGCATGCCCTTGGGGTCCACGGGCCCCGGCTCCGGGGTGACGAAGATGCGCACGATGTTCTGAAAAACCCGGTCGTGCATACGCTCGTGCAGCCCAAAACAGAGGATGTTGCGCGTGGTCTCGTCCAGGGCTGGGGGCAGCTCCTGGGCCAGGGCCGGGGTGACCAAGACAAAGCAAAATACGCAGGATATGGCTACTGCGAGGTGTCTGCGCATGTGGTCACTGCCTTGTTGGACTGGGCTTGCGGATGGTGATGTGGATGTGGTGTCTGTGGTCATAGATATCCTTGGGTCCTGCCTTGCGTCCTTCGCTTTTGCTTTCAGGGTCAACAGGCCTGAAGAAACCATCCAGAGGATCAACGTACGCCTCAACTTCTGGGTTCGCTTTTGCTGCTGCCCTGATCTCCCTCAACTGTTCACGCATTGCTTCGCGCTGCTCCGCTGGCACATTGGGGTCCACCGCATCAGAAATTTTCTGGCCGTTGATCCGGTTGATGTCCACAGCCTGGCCTTCACCGTGAGGCCCCTTGTCGCCGGAGCGATACGCGCTGTTCATGTTGACATCATGTGTGTCAGGGGCCTTGTCCAGTGTTGCCTGCACTTGTTCACGGGTTTCGGGGTGCAGCGCCTCTGGATTTGGGTCCTGCTTTCCAGGAACATCGTTCTTTGTCGAGACGCCGACTCTTCCGCCCTGTTCAGTGGCACCGATGGTGGCGTAACGGCCTTGCCCGTCTGCGCAGGCGGCGTGACCTTCCCCCGGTACACCGGGCCATTTGAGGAGCTCCCGCCTGTCGCGCCATACCAGCCATGCTCGCCGTAGGGCTGGGGCTTGTGGCCTGCGCCGATTTTGGTCCCGCTGGTCGTCCCGCCGCCAGAACCGCCGCCCGCGCCGCCGCCAAAACTTTCCCCGGCTGCACGGAGGAGCGAACGTGGCTCCGGCGGTGTCCAGTCCTTGTCTTTGGCCACGACCCACCAATCAGGCTCACCGTGTTCTCGTGTACGATTTTGAATGTCCGCATGGCTGATGACCGGCGCATGGCCACCGAGTTCATCAACGATCCACAACCTTCTGCCTTGACTATCTTTAAGCATAAATTACCTCCACTGGATTTGCAATGGAGTATAGCATGGGCTTTTGGGCCTGGACAAAATTACCCTGTTTTTGGCCGTAAAAAGGACAAAAATTCCCGGTTGACAAGGTTTCGAGCGAGACCTTGAGATGCCGAGAAACACAAGCTGCTGCCCCTGACCCGCACAAGCCGAAAGGGCTGTTTCAGGTTCTTCCTGAAACAGCCCTTTCGGCGCAAATGGAGGGGGTTTGGGGGGAATCATTCCCCCCAAGAAAATCTTTCTCTTCCCATCTACTCTCCCAGCCCCATCTCTCTCAAGAACGCGGTGTCCTCGGTCCAGTCCTCGCGCACGCGCACCCAGAGCTCCAGGTGCACGGGCCGCTCCAGCATGACCTCCAGCTCGATGCGCGCGGCCGTGCCGATCTTCTTCAAGAGCTGGCCGCCCTTGCCGATGACCATGCCCTTGTGCCCGGACCGGGCCACGTGGATGGCGGCGTTGATGCGCACAGGGCCTTCTTTCCCATCAATGGGCTCCGGCTCCTCCCACTGCTCGATCTCCACGATGGTGCTGTACGGCAGCTCCTGCTCCAACTCCAAAAAGAGCTTCTCGCGGATGGTCTCCGCCGCCAGGAAGCGCATGGACGCGGTGGACAGCTGGTCCTCGGGGTAGCGCGCCTCGCCCTCGGGCAGAATCTTGATGAGTTCGGCGAGCAGGGTGTCCACGCCGTCGCCGGTCTCGGCGGAGAGGGGGAAAATCTCAGCGCCAGGGAAGCTTTGGCCCACGCGCAGGAGAAACGGCAAAAGCTTCTCCTTGGGCCGCACCCGGTCGGTCTTGTTCACGGCGATGAACAGCGGGCGCTCCACGCGCTGCACCGGGTCGGCCAGGGGGCGTATCTCGCGGTCGAAGAGGTGCGGCTTTTTGGTGTACAGCTCGGCGTCGAGGATGAGCACCACGACGTCGGCCTGGTGCAGCGCGCCCCAGGCGGCCTCCAGCAGCAGCTTGTTCATGCGCCCGGCCATGCGGTGCACGCCGGGGGTGTCAAGGAACACCACCTGGGCCGCGTCGCTGGTCAGGATGCCGCTGATGGCGTTGCGGGTGGTCTGCGGCTTGGGCGAGACGATGGCCAGCTTCTGCCCCAGCAGACGGTTCAGCAGGGTGCTCTTGCCGGCGTTGGGCGGGCCCATGAGGGCCACGTGGCCGAAGCGGTGGGTCGTGGTCATTCAATGTCCTTGATGTGATTACAATATGTTGCGGCAGCGGGGGCCGCGCATGGTCGTTTGGCGCGGGTTCATGATAGCAGAGCTTTGCGCGGGCGTCGACGACAGGCGGGGTGCGGCCCCCCGGCTGGATCATCCCAAAGAGGCTTTGCAGCCGACCACTCTATTCGAGGGCTTTGCAGAATCTCCCTCTTCTTGGGCCTGTTTCCAAAAGATGGATGGTGTTTCCCTGGCGAGAAAAGAATCGATTTGGAACCAGGGAGAGTACTCATGCGGTACAGCCCTGGCTCCAAATCGACTCATGACGATGCCCAGGGGACAAAAGACACTTTTAGAAACAGGCCCTACAGGGCCTTGCAACCCTCGTCCGTCACCACCACCATGTACTCCCAGCGCACCCCGCCCCAGGCCGCGTCGTACAGGCCGGGCTCCACGGTGAGGACCATGCCGGGCTGGAACAGGGCCTCGCTGCGGGGCGAAAGACTCGGGCCCTCGTGGGTCTCCAGGCCGATGCCGTGGCCGAGCGAATGCGTGAACTGCCGCGCCACGCCCGCGTCCTCAAAGACCCGCAGCGCGGCCAGGTAGGCCTCGGCCATGCGCGCTCCGGGCTTGATGACCTCCATGGCCGCCTTTTGCGCCGCGATGACCAGGCGCTTGGTCTCGTGGAAGCGGTCGCTGGGTTCGCGGCCGATCCAGAAAGTGCGCGTCTGGTCCGAGCAATAGCCGTTCAGGCGGCAGCCCGCGTCCACCAGCACCAGGCTGTCGCGCTCGATCTTGGTCTCGCCGGGGATGGCGTGGGGCAGGGCCGCGTTTTTGTCCACGCCCACGATGGTCGGGAAGGACAACCCCTCGGCCCCGGCCTCGCGGAACATGCGCTCGATCATCCAGGCTGTCTCGATCTCGGACATGCCGGGCTTCAGCTCCTCGGTCAGGGCGCGCATGATGCGGTGGTTGAGCCCGCAGGAGGAGCGCAGAAGCTCCACCTCGGCGGCGTCCTTGACCAGCCGCAGGCGCTCCACCAGGCCCTCTGCCGGGGCCAGCTCAAAATGCTCGCGCAGCTTCTCGTGGTCGAACACGCTGACGGCCTTGGGGTCAAAGCCCAGGCTGGCCACGCCGCGTTTTTTCAGCTCCTCGGCCAGGACGGCGTGCTTGCCCGAACCGTAGATGCACAGGTCGTCCTTGGACCACAGGCGCAGGCCCGCGTCGGTGAAGCGCGCGTCGGTGAACAGGAGGTCCGGCCCCTTGGCCAGCACCACCAGCCAGCCCACGGACTCGTTGCACTGGGAGTCGTGCAGCTCGAAGCCGGAAAGGTAGAAGCGGTTGGCCGGATGGGACACCAGCAGGGCCGGAAGGCCCTGGCTGACCAGCAGCGCCTTCAGACGCTCGCGGCGGTTCTCAAACAGGGTGCGTTCTGCTGCGCTCAGGTCCACGTGTATATCTTCTCCAGATGTTTCAGCACCATGCGCTCGGCCCATTCGACACCCTGCATGACGCTGTGGTCCATGTTGCCAACCTCGTACTTCCAGCCGCCAAAACGCCCGCGCGAATAGATGTGCCGCGCCTCCAGCCAGGGCTGGATGGTCCGCAGGGCCAGGTCGCGCTCCAGGCAGGGCACCGGATAGCCGTAGTCCACGCTCAGCTCGAAACGGCTCTCGATGCGCTCGCGGGCCTCCGCAGTCAAGAGGCCCACGTTGCCCAGGCCCGTGATCGTGCGCTCCATGAGCGTGGAAAGGTCCTCCGGCTTGTGCCCGGAAAAGCTCGTCTCGCACAAAAAGGCCGCGCGCTCCGGCCCATCTGCCCCGTTAGGCCCGGCAGGGACGTTGGCGGGCGCGTAGTTGTGAAAGTTCGTCACCCGGTAGAACGGGCAGTCGTCCTCCGGGAAGTACATCCAGCAGCGCCGGTCGCGCTCGCCCTCGAAGAGCGGGCGCTCGGCCACGCCCACGCCCGCCACATGGACCCCGTTGTGCTTCAGCAGAGCTGCGGCGTCAACACAGTGGTCCGGCGGGCCAAGCAGCTGCTCCCGGACCAGCAGGTCCAGCGGGCCGGTGGACAAAAGCGCGCCGTAGGCGATCCGCTCGCCCGAGGCCGTGGTCAGGGTCTTGTGCGCCGCGTCGATGCTGGCCACGGCGTCGCCGTAACGGACGTGCGCGGAAAGGGGCGCGGCCATGCGCCGGAAGATCTCGCCCGTGCCGCCAGAGGCCGGGAAGATGAAGGCGTTGTTCGGCCCCCAGGCAACCTCGTCCAGCTCCAGGATGATGTTTTTGAGCACCCCCTCCAGTCCGACGATGCTGATCCGCTCGCCCACCCAGGAGGCCGACATCCGCTCGGGCGGGATGGCCCAGACCTTGAAATTATAGGGCCAAAGAAAAACGTTGCCGATGCCCTCGCCGAACACGCAATGGATCCACTCATGAAAGTTCTGCGGCGGCTTTTCGGGCCGCCTGCCGGGCAAAAGCCCGGCCACGCACTCCCAGCGCGCCGGGCGCGGCAGGTGGCGGATGTTGTTCTGGAAGGGATAGGGCACCCAGGCCCCGCGCGCCCGGATGTAGGCCCGGCGCTCGTGCTTGAGCTGGTCCTGGCCCAAAAGCTCGTCCAGCAGCTGGTCGAAATACGTGAAGTGCGAGAAGACCACATGCCCGCCAATGTCCCAGGTGTAGCCTTGCCGGTCCTTGAAGCTGGCGGCCAGGCCGCCGGGGTGGGCATTTTTTTCCAGCACGATGAAATTGGAGACGCCAAGCTCCGCAAGCCTGCGCGCGGCCCCCAGACCCGTTGGCCCGGCCCCGATGATGGCGTAGTCGACCTGCATGGACATCCCCTTGAGGCGGCGCGCACAGACTCGCGGAGGGTCAAATTTGCCGCTTGCGCACCACGCACAGGTATCCTATCACGGATCATGCCGGAAGAGCGCCCGGAAGCCACCCATGCGCGCGTCACCCACCTTTCTCCCGACCGTCACACAACCGTCACATGGCCTGAGTAGATCATGCCTCGTGCAAGCGTGAACATCAACCCTTTCGGAGGATCATCCATGAAACGCATTTTCTCCACCGCCCTGTGCACCCTGGCCGTGCTTGGCCTGGCCGCCACTTCCTTCGCCGGCGACCTGCCGGTCAAGGGCTCCACCACTGTCCAGCCCATCATGCAGAAGGCAGTCGAGGCCTTCATGGCCAAGAATAAGGGCGTGTCCATCTCCATCTCCGCCTCGGGCTCCGGCGACGGCGCCAAGGCCCTCATCGACGGCAGCTCCCCGCTGGCCATGATGAGCCGCGAGATGAAGGACTCCGAGATCAAGCAGGCCGAGGCCAAGGGCATCCACCCCAAGCAGATCGTCATCGCCTATGACTGCATCACCCCCATCGTGAACAAGGCCAACCCGGTCAAGAACCTGTCCATGGCCCAGCTGAAGGACATCTTCACCGGCAAGGTCACCGACTGGAAAGACGTCGGCGGCACCCCCGGCCAGATCGTCGTGGTCTCCCGCGACTCCTCCTCCGGCACCTTTGAGTACTGGGGCGAGCATGTTTTGAAGAAGGAGCGCGTTTTCGCCGGCGCCCTGATGCAGGCCAGCAACGGCGCCGTGGCCCAGACCGTGTCCAAGAACAAGTACGCCCTCGGCTACGTGGGCCTGGCCTACGCCAAGGCCCCCGGCCTGAAGGACCTGACCGTTGAGAACGTGGCCGGCAGCATCGCCACCACCCTGAACGGCACCTACCCCGTTTCCCGCGGCCTGTACCTGTACACCAACGGCGAGCCCGCCGGCGACGTGGCCAAGCTCGTGAACTTCATCCTCTCCGACGTCGGCCAGAAGATCGTGGCCTCGGTCGAGTACATTCCCCTGAAGGCCGACAAGAAGGTCAAGAAGTAAACGTTCCCGCTCACTCGCATCCTTCCTTTGCACCCCTCCCCCCTGCCCGGCCCATCCGAGCCCGGGCCAGGGGCGAGGGGCAAAACCGCACAAGAGACCGGGAGACAACGGGCCATGCGCCGCAGCACCAAGGAAATCCTCATCAAGCGGGCCTTTCTGGCCACAGCCGTCACCTCGCTGGCCGTGCTGGCGCTGATCATGATCTTTCTGTTCATGGAGGGTCTGCCCACCTTCAGCTTCGTCAGCGTGAAGGACTTCCTTTTCGGGTTCGACTGGTACCCCACGGACGAGGCCAATCCCGCCTACGGCATCCTGCCGCTCATCGCGGCCAGCGGCTCGGTCACGGCCCTGTCCTCGCTTCTGGCCATTCCGCTGGGCGTCATGACCGCGGTCTACCTGGCCGAGATCGCCAGCCCGCGCGTGCGCGCCGTGGTCAAGCCCGTGGTCGAGATGCTGGCCAGCCTGCCCTCGGTGGTCATCGGCTTCTTCGGCATGGTGGTCATGGCTCCGTTCCTGCAAGATTTCTTCGACATCCCCATTGGCCTGAACCTGTCCAACGCCGCGCTCATGCTGGCCTTCATGAGCGTGCCCACCATCGCCAGCGTGAGCGAAGACGCCATCTACGCCGTGCCGCGCGACCTCAAGGAAGCCAGCTTCGCCCTGGGCGCCACGCACCTGGAGACGCTCCTGCGCGTGACGCTGCCTGCGGCCCTGTCCGGCATCGGCACCGCCGTGATCCTGGGCATGAGCCGGGCCATCGGCGAAACCATGGTGGTGCTCATGGTGGCGGGCGGCGCGGCGGTCATCCCGAAATCGCTGTGGAGCCCGGTGCGGCCCATGCCCGCCAGCATCGCGGCGGAAATGGCCGAGGCGCCCTTTCGCGGCCACCACTACCATGCGCTTTTCGCCACAGCCATGGTGCTCTTTCTGGTGACGCTCTTGTTCAACATCCTGGCCGACTACTTCTCCCACAAGCACCAGCAGTCCGGCGCCGCCAGCCTGTAAAGCGACCTGTAAAGCGAGACTACCCATGAGCACCGAAGCGATCCTTTCCGGCTCCCCGGCTCCCCGCCAGTCCCTGTCCATCACCACCGGCCGCGACCGCGCGCGCAGGACCAAGCAGTGGCTGGCCTTCATGATGCTGCGGGGGGCCATCCTCGTGGTGGCTGCCGCCCTGGTGGTCATCGTGGGCTTTCTGCTGGTCAACGGCATCTCGTCGCTCTCCTTAAGCTTTCTCACCGAGGCGCCGCGCAACAACATGACCGAGGGCGGCATCTGGCCGTGCATCCTGGGCACGCTGCTCTTGTCGCTCGGGGCCATGGCCGTGGCCCTGCCGCTCGGCGTGGCCAGCGCCATCTACCTGCACGAGTACGCCCTGCCGGGTCGGCTCATGCGCGTCATCCGTCTCGGAGTGAACAACCTGGCGGGCGTGCCCTCGGTGGTCTTCGGGCTCTTCGGCCTGGGGCTCTTCGTCACGGCAATGGGTCTCGGCGTCTCCCTGGCCGCTGGCTGGCTGACGCTCGGCGCGCTGTGCCTGCCGGTGATCATCGGCACCACAGAGGAGGCCCTGCGCTCTGTCCCGGCCACCTACCGCGAGGCCTCCCTGGCGCTGGGCGGCACCAAGTGGCAGACCATCTGGCGGGTGGTGCTGCCAAGCGCCCTGCCGGGCATCCTCACGGGCTCGATCCTCGGCATCAGCCGCGCCGCAGGCGAGACAGCGGCCATCATGTTCACCGCCGCAGTGTTCTACACGCCCAAGATGCCGAACTCGATCTTCTCCGACGTCATGGCCCTGCCCTACCACATTTACGTGCTGGCCACGGCGGGCACGGAGATCGAGAAGACCCGGCCCATCCAGTACGGCACGGCGCTGGTGCTCATCGCGCTTGTGCTCGGCATGAACCTCTTCGCCATCATCCTGCGCGCCTGGCTGCAACGCCGGGGCCACAGGTAAAGAGCCGCCCACGCCCGCGCCAAACAAAAAGGGGACCGCGACCGGTCCCCTTTCTCGTCTTCATCAGCGCGCGCTATTTCTTGATGCGCTTCTCCCAAAGCTTCATGTCCTTCATCTTGTTGCGGCGCTGGCGCTGCAGCTCCTTGCAGACCAGCGGGGTCTTCTTGGCGTAGCCCCACTTCTCGCGGTACTCGTCCGGGGTCAGGCCAAACTTGATCAGGTGGCGTTTTGTCAGCACCTTGAAGCTCTTGCCGGATTCCAGGCAGAGGATGCTCTTTTCGCGGATGGCCTTTTTCGGGTCCGAAACAGGCACGACGGCCTCTTCTTCATCACCGCCGCCCGCCGCACCAATCTTGCGGATGCCACTCTGCAATCCCTTCACCATGGAAAGGATTTCATCCTCAGTCATGGTCCGCACCGTTGCCTGGGCTTTGACTATATCGAGCGCTTCCTTCAAAAAATCGTCCATCGCGTCCTCCTTGGGGGTTCGTCCGCCTGGGCGCATGGTGCAACTGCACACTGTCTTAAGCGGTCCTGCGCCAAGGAAAATACGAAATCAGCCTGCGGAAGTAAAGTTGCAATCCATAAATTTATACACGAAGATATACGTAAGTAGTGAGGTGGCGTAGCGAGACAGTCCGGGCGCGCCAATTTTGCAACAAGGCCTTGCGCTTTACACGGAGAAGCTTATGTTTGAGTTGGAGGAGAAAAACAGGCCAGACGACCGGCATGAACATTCCAGGGAGGTCGACATGGACAAAAAGCGCTTCGACCCCGAACTTTTGTATGTGGAGTGCGCACGTTGTGGCAAGCCCGTGCTCTGGAGCCCGGGGGACACAACGAACATTCTGGCCTGGGCGGGAATAGACTCTGGCGTTCTGGACGAAAAGTGCATGATCGTGTCTGACGGCTGCCCCACCTGCCTGCCGGGCCAGAGCAGCTTCAGCACCCAGGTGGTGCGTCTGCGCAAGAGCCCGGAGGCACGCGCCAACAGCCAGGGAGCGCACGTCAACTAGGCGCAGGCAAGGCAGGCGGTTTCGCCTCGCTCCCCCAAAAAAAGCCCGAAACCGGGACTCGAGCCAGCGGCTCCTCCCGGTTCCGGGCTTTTTTGGGGCCGCACGCTGGGCGCGCCGGCCAACTTCATCTACCCGCCGATGGCCGACATGGCCGTGCCGCACACGCCTTGGCCCGCGCGCCGCGCGGCCAGAAGCTCATACCCCAGGGGCTTGACCTGGCTGGCCAGGCGCAGGATGCGCTCAACGAACGCCAGGCCCAGCTTCGGGTGGCGCAGCGCTCCGCGCAGCCGGTACACACGGTCGGAGAAGAGGCAGGTGCGCAGCACGCCGCCGCTGGTGATGCGCAGGCGGTTGCAGGAGCCGCAGAAATGGTTGGACAAGGGCGTGATGAGCCCGAAGCGCCCGGCCCCGCCGGTGATGGCGTACATCTGCGCCGGGCCGGAATCATTCGAGCCGGACGGGCCGCCGCCGCGTTCGATGGGGGTCAGCTCGGCCAGGGTTCTGGCCTCGGCCAGGATGTCGGCGGCGCGCCAAACCTGCTCGGGCTTCCACTCGCTTCCGCCCATGGGCATGTACTCGATGAAACGCACGTCGAGGGGGAGCTCCCGCGCCAGGGCGAGGAATCCGGCCAGCTCGCCGTCGTTGACCCCGCGCATGGCCACGGCGTTCAACTTCACGCGGATGCCTGCGGCCAGGCAGGCGTCGATGCCCCGGCGCACCTCGGCGTACAAGTCCTGGCCGGTGACCCGGGCAAAGGTGGCCGGGTTGAGCGTGTCCAGCGAGATGTTGATGCGCGCAACGCCAGCAGCGGAAAGACGGGGGGCGAAGGGCTCCAGCAGGGTGGCGTTGGTGGTCAGCCGCAGGTCCAGCTGCGGGAAGCGCAGCCGCGCAGCCTCCACGAACTCCATGAAGCCCTTGCGGGCAAAGGGCTCGCCGCCGGTGAGCCGCACCTTGCCGATGCCCAGATTGAGCCCCAGGCCCATGAGCTCCAGGAACTCCTCGTAGCGCAGCACCTCGTCGTGGCTCAGCCACT
>Ga0114951_10000832_pt1 | contig 41206 bp, 36 predicted proteins | sample AM7aDNAmetaG_FD_88677 | JGI IMG/M metagenome (GOLD analysis project Ga0114951, IMG submission 88677) | Freshwater microbial communities from Finland to study Microbial Dark Matter (Phase II) - AM7a DNA metaG | ecosystem: Environmental > Aquatic > Freshwater > Lake | place: Finland: Lake Alinen... | reverse complement strand
GTTTGTGGATGAGAAACCATGTGTGGACTGCTCTATTCTCGGGGTTTGCGGCGGCAGATGCTTGTACACTAATATAACTAAGCGGTGGACTGACGAAGCCTACAGCAAAGTCTGCCACACAGTAGAGCAGTTAATTGAAACTGTGCAGGATGAAATTCCCAGAATCCAGCAACTGATAAAAAACAAAAAAATAAAACTCGAAGACTTCGACTACCTCAAATACAACGGCTGCGAAATTATACCTTAAAGCTTCTTGTAAACAACGTCCTTTTCTCTTGCCAACTGCAAAAGTTTCAATCCCACGTTTTGTCCGCCTTCTGCCCTTTTGATTTCTGTTCGGTCAATCTGTATGGAGTCAACGATTTGGTCAAATTCAGTCAAAGGACCTTTTATAAGAATTTTGTCGCCAACTGAAAGAGGCAACGTTAATTGTACTACCGCAACGTTGATTTTTGAGAAAAAATGCGTGATTTGCCCGATTTCAATTATGGCTTCTTCCAAGTTGCTGGTTCCCACCTGATATTGTATGTAACTCAATAAAAGATTTGCCTTTTCCAAACTAAAAAACCCTTTTTTATGTTTTTTAAAGCATTTTATTGATTAATTAGTACTATATATATTGACTAAACAAAAAAGTAAAGCAGGGTTCCAAAAAAGCAGGTTTTTTACCAACCCGATGTTGCGTCATCGCCTGTTTGCTCTAAAGCTTTCTTGTCCTCATCTCCAACCTCGGGGGGAACTTCAACTTGGTTTTTGCCTTCCTGGATTATTTCGCGTTTCTTTTTCTTCTGTTGAATGGTAAATTCGCCTTTTTTGTTTTTTTCTGGAAAAATGTTCGCCTCCAAAAAATCAAGCCGTTTAGATGAGAATTCATGTTCTAATGAAATATCTGGAAATTTACCTATTAACATACGTGACTGTGCATTGGCAGCAACATGCAAATCACGGGTTATTTGAAGGGGTTGGGTTGTTTTTGAGTGACCTTCCCCCTCCTTAAAAGAAATCAAGTTTGACTCGGTTCAACGATTTGGCTAAAAAGGGTTTGGACGCCTATTTTTTTATTAGCTCCATAAGTTTGGGCATGAGTTCGCATCCGCGTTCGATGGTGCCAAGGCTGCCTTTTGCGCATTCCCTCTCACAGAACTTAACCGCTTTGCCACTGCCCAAATGGTCACCTGAAATCAGCACTGGTACAGGCGTGTCACTGTGCACTTTTAGAGAGCAGGGTGTCGCGTGGTCGGTGGTTATGCAGATGAGGTTGTCTTTCAGGGAAATCTGCTTGAGTAGGGGCCCGAAGAAGTACTTGTCGATGGCTGAGATAATCTGGGTTTTGAGTGTGCAGTTGCCGTCGTGTCCTGGTTCGTCGGGTCCTTTGAGGTGGATGTAGAAGCAGTCGTGTTTTGGCAGGGCTTCAAGGAGCGCTTTCACTCTGACTTCGCAGTCCTTCTGGAGGTTTCCTGAAGGCGGCGGAAGCAAAGACGACTCCATGCCTGCAAGTTGGGCTATGCCGCGTTCCGCATGCATGTCCGCTAAACAGGCAAAGTTAACGTGGTAACGCTCGTTTATGTTGAAGAATTTTGGAAGCAGATGCCCTGCATCTCGGGTTAAAACCACGTTTGCTTTCAGTTTGCCTTCTTTGGCGCGCTTCACGTTTACGGGGTGGTTTTCCCAGAGCGCATGGGATTTTTCTATGAACTCGTTTACTAAAGCGGCGGAGACTTTGGCGGCTTCGGTTTTGTCTGTAGGTTCGCAGGTTTGCAGTACCATTTCAACTTCGGCTTTTGCCACGCCGAGTCCGTTGACGATTGTGTAGGCGGGGTCGCTGTTGGTTATGCTGCTTGAAAGAGGCTTAGCTTTGCTCTTAATGAGTAGAACCGCTCTGTGCCCGAGTGTGTTTTGGAACTCGAAAGTGGCAGGATAAGATTCTAGTTTAACTTGCTGGTTTACGGCTTTGCTCAGTATCGTGGCTTCTTTGGTGCTTAAGCTGCGTGCTACGCGGCGGTCAAGAATGTTTTTTCCCTCACCCAACGTGGCGAAGTTGCACCGCAACGCTAAATCGCCGTCTTTCATGTTCAAGCCAACGCCAGCAGCTTCAATGACGCCTCTGCCCGTACTGTACTTGAAGGGGTCATAGCCTAAAAGCGAAATAACCGCAACGTCACTTTCAGGCGCCACACCCTTCTTCACAGAGTACATTAAACCAGTTTTCCCCGTTTTTGCAAGTGCATCCATGTTTGGGGTTTCTGCTGCTTCAAGGGGTGTTTTGCCGCCTAAAGATTTAATGGGCAAATCGCCCATTCCGTCTATTGCAACGTAGATTAACTTCAAAGTGTATGCCTCGTAGATGTTAATTCTAACTTGGTTAACTTTAATGTTTTTTGCATTTTAAAAACCTATTTTGTTATTGAAAGTACGGTTCGTATTTCATCTTGGGTTTCATGGGGGGTTGCGGTTGTGTTCACGAGGTAAACGTCAGTTTGGTCGAAGAGGCTTCGGAAAAAGTTTGTTCTTACCGCCAGTTTTCTTTCGTCTTTCACGAGTAAGTGCGGATTGCAGAAGTTGTGCGTCAACATATACTGCACGGCATCAGTCGTTGTCAATTCGGTGACGATGTTCTTGTCGGCTGGATCGCGTTTTAACAGAATTATCTTTTGCAGCGTTGCCATCGGAATCACGCCGCCGTTACCCACAATCCAACGCACATTCACGATAGCTCTGCCGCGCTGGTCGAAGGTTGCTTTATCCACTAAACGCTCGTACTCATTCCATATTTTGCCTATGTCTGCTTGGATGTAAGTGTTCTTTTCGGAGCCAAACGCCAAGGGTTCACGGCTGCTGAGCCGCACAAAGTACCAGTCGTCGCTGATTAACCGCGCTGTTGGAATTCGAAGCAGTCCCCACGAATGGGTTGTTTTGCCTGTGCCCGATGGAGCGATAATCGAGACCCCCATGCAGTTGACGTCAATCATTGCGCCGTGCACCGAGTAAATCCTGTGTTCATCCTCCAAAACGTCTCCTGCGACAGCCAACGCTATGCTCTTCACCCAGCCGTAGTAATCCACATTAATCAAAAAAGCCGTTTTCGTGTAGGCATCGTACTTAACGCTGAAGGGTTCACCTGGCTCCGATAGAACGATGAGGCGCCCGTGAGAACGGTTGTTTTCGTTTGCAGTGAAAAAGTTGTCTTCCCACTTGTTCTTGGTTGCTTCAGAGTCGGTTAAAATTTTTATGCAACAACCGTAGATTTCGGCTTTGCTACTGTAAAGTAAACGCGACTCGTAGGCTTCGTATAACTTGTCTTTTTCTTCGGGTGTGATTAACTGCACTGAGTAACTCATAGGCGGCATCTCAAAAAAAATTGTTGTTAACTTAAAACTAAAAGAGGCGGATAAGGCTTTCGAAGCGTGCGAGCAGGTTTAGCTATTTAACGAAGCACCAAATCCCCTAAAAACATCTTTAATCGATTGGAGAAGCGGATGCTTAATCGAATTGGATTCAAGGTTCTCCAAACGGGCGACTCTAAAGTAAATCGGAGGATGCGAATCCAGCCCAATCCATTCTTGCAGTCGGAAACTCGGCGTGCGCTCGAATAGGAGTCTGTGGAACCCGATTTTCTCAAGTGACCTCGCCATTACTTTAGGTTGTCCCATCATTATGGCAGATGTTAAGTCTGCTCTTGCTTCAAAGAACTTGGCTATGAAGAATATGAGAGTCATGACTGCGAAGAAGTAGACAAAGAATAGTAGAGACGTGAATATGAGCGGGAACAATGCGAGCAGTACGTAGAACCTGAACAGGAATTCTGCACTCAGCAGTCCAAATAGGATGAGTGGGTCTCTGCCTTTGAGGTGCCCGAATTCGTGTCCCAAAACGCTTACTACTTCTGGCTCTTCGAGTTGAACTAGCAGCCCGGTTGTTATGAGAACGATGCCTCGGCTGGGGCTGGGACCGGATGCTGCAGCGTTTGGAATCATCGTGTTTGAAATAACGATTTTAGGAACCTTGTATCCGAAGCGGTCGGCAACTTTCTTTACCAGTTCGTAGACGTTGATTTTCTTGGTCGATAAGCTGCCGAGTTTGCAAGAGACGTTGTATTTGGCGAAGATTTTTTCTGCTTCTTGGCAGTCGATTGTGCCGTGTTTAGCTATTATTTCCTCGTAGACTTCTTTTTTTAGTGCTACCAACTGCTCGGGCGAAATCTGTTTGTAATCGTCAATTGTGCCCAACGAGCCTATGGGTGGCTGGTATTCTAAGAAGGTTATTGTGGGGTTGTCTTGGGTGATTGTCCAGTCGCCCGACCTGGCAATTATCTTGTTTGAATAGAAAACGAATACAAATTGTGAGGCTATCAGGATTATTGGGACAGTCCAGAAGTAAGTTGGGTAGAAAGTTAAAAAGACCACAAACAGTCCCAGCCCAAGCGCGATGAACACAAAGCTTAGCAGGACTTGGGTTTCCAAGAAGAGGCGGGTGAAACTTTTTTCGTGCAACTTAACTTTTTCAGGCACGATTTTTTCACCTTCTCTCCACGCAAAGTACCAGGTTACCTTGCGGGCTTTCTCCTGGAATAATTCCGTGGCGATTAAGACATCTTGTCTTGCCTCATTGACTGTTGCGTCTGGCACGTCACTTTCAATTGGCGATATGACGGCGTTTAAGGTGTCGATGCCTGTTACTTCAACCTTGATTATTTGTCTTCCCTGCCCATCGATGACGGTATAAGCGATTTTGTTGCTCGTAGGGGTTGTTTCTCTGGATAAGTTTGTAAACCGCTGTTTTTGCGGAATAAGGTACTGCGTGTAGATGAAGTCAAATAGCTTCTCAAAGTAGACTGATGGAATTTCAGTATCTATCGTGTACGAAAAGGGTGCAGAAACCATTGTCCTCAAAACCAAACCATTCTCTAAGTTTAAGTTGGTTTTTCTCAGTTATAACTTTATTGTCGACGATGCCCCGATGTGCGGTCAGGCAAACGGGATAGCGTTTATTAATCTCGAAATCATTGATAGAATTAGCCCAAAATCAAGGGTTAGAAATCTTTGTTTAAGCTAAACCAACCAGTTTGGCTTGGTTCAGGAAAAATTTAATGGCTTATAATAACCTCTGAAGGTTTAAAAAAGCCGTTAGTATGAATAAAAAAGGGAATGTTAGAAGTGGCAGAACACAAAAAAACAATACTCGTTGTAGATGACGATAAATCTATACTTCGAACGTTCACGCGTATCCTCCAAAAAAGCGGCTACGAAATAGAAACCGCCGAAACAGGCAAAGAAGCCATTGAAAAGACCGAAAACCGCCACTACGACCTCGCACTCGTAGACATTAGGCTTCCAGACATGGACGGTACAGACTTGCTTGCAAAACTCAAGAAACCTCTCCAGCACACCATAAAAATCATGATTACGGGGTTTCCATCACTGGAAACGGGAGTTAAAGCCCTCGATGAAGGCGCCGATGCCTACTTGGTTAAACCCGTGAAACCTCAGGAACTGCTGGTTTTGCTGGAAGAGAAACTTAAAAACCGCGAAGAATCCACAAAGTAAACTTAGCAGCCAAAATATTTTGTTCTAAATAATTTGCGTAGCGTATATGAGGCTTGGTTTTGCCCTGATGGATTGCAGTATGCCGTCCAAGCGTTAAACCTCGAGTTTCCATCGGCCTTCTTGTTAATGAAAAACGGTTTATCAACCCGCTTTAGCATGGGCAAATCGTTGGGGTCATCCCCCATACCGAAAGTCTGAATTTGACCGAACATTTGGCAGTAGAGATTTTTCAAAATGTTGGTGGCTTTTCCTTTATCCGTGTTGCCTGTGAGGTGAGGACGTTGCTTGTATTATCCAGGGTATCGTCGGTGAAGTGGATTGCCCCGCGGTTTGAAGGCAAATCAAGAAGCGTTTAGCTGAGGATGAAGACGATTTTGTTGCTCTATTGAAGGATGTTTGGGAAACCCGAAAAGCCGTCTAAGGATTAAAGTCATCCATTAAATCGTTTAGCTGAGTGAACAATTCTATGAACCGGTAGCCTTTCTCGGTGGTGTTGTACTTGTTCTGGGTCTTTGTAAGCATCCCCTGAGAATCAACGTGAGCATGTGGCTTTGTAGCTGGGAATAATTCAGGTTTGTGTTGTACATTATGCTGGTCTTGGTTTTTTGTTGATCGCAGAAGAGCAGAATTTCAGCTATGATGTCGAGTTTGCCCCTTCTTGAACTCTTCATGCCGCTCCATTCCCCCGTATTTCTCGAGAGAACACGGCTAAACTTTTGAGAATTAATTTTTGCAGTTCCACGTATACTACTAGTCGCATTACCCGTGCATTTTTTTTAATTGATAAGTCGTTTTCTTAACACTTAAACACATGTGACAGTACAACAGCAATAACAACCAAAACGGCGGTTGCATAATTTCTCTTTAGTAGCTGTAGAGGAATTGCCCTATTACACTTCAACTACCAGCGGGCTGGGTTACAAATTGTGTTTTGGGTTCAGGGTCGGTTTGGGCTCCGTTATGGTTGTGCAAGCAGCCACAAGCAGCTTTGAGAATGGCTCCTTTGCACTTGAGTTTAAATAATCAGTCACAGCTAAAATGGCTAGAAGTGAAAACCCATGAGCCAGCAGCGACTGATGATTTACTCAGACGGCGGAGCAAGAGGCAACCCTGGACCAGCAGCAGTAGCCTTCGTAGCGTTAAACGAGCAAGGCGAAACCGTCAAAACAAGCACCGTGTATATAGGGGTTCACACCAACAACCAAGCCGAATACGAAGCCCTACTTCTCGCTTTAAACTATGCAGTTGAAGCGGGCGCGGTTGAAGTGGCATGTTATCTAGACAGCGAACTGGTAACTAAACAACTCAACGGCGAATACGCTGTAAAAGATGATGTGCTCCACCAGTACTGGCGCAAAGTTCGAGAAATCAAAGGCTGTTTCAAAAAAATCGACTTCTACAACGTGCGTAGAAGCCACCCGCAAATCCAGCGGGCAGATGAATTGGTCAACGAAACACTCGATAAACAAGCCAGGCTAAAGAATAATAGTGCATCTGCGCCTGTTACAAAGTCACCAGAGGGCAAAACAATGTTTGTTCACACGAGCATTCGCACGAGCAACATGGATAGGGCAATTGATTTTTACTCCCGATTCTTCGGCATGAGGCTTCAGAGCCGCAGTGAAATCAAAAAGACTAACGCTGAAATCGTGTTCATGCAAGACCCGTCGGGCAACGGCTGCATACTCGAATTAACGCTCTACCGAAACCAAAAACGGTTTATCCAACCTGATTATGAAGAGCGATTGTTCGACCATCTTGGCTTTGAAGTAGCTGACATGGACAAAACCCTATTTGCCATGCGTAAAGAAAACGTAACCGTAACCGATGAACCCTTCAAGTTCAACGAAAAAACAACCATAGCCTTCATCGAGGACCCAGATGGAACCCAAATCGAGTTAATCGAGCGAAAATAAGTAGGCAAAAAAGCATTTCCACGTCGCAGCCGTTATCCTCAAGTTAGCCTTAATCGACCCGCCGATGCGGGGTTTGCTGCGTCTTGGCGGCGCTTCATACTTTACTTCGCCAATCCTGAAACCCTTCTTCTTTGCTGCGACGAGCAGTTCTCCGCCGAAAGTTTCGCCTCTTTTCAAATCGCTGGTAAACGTTTCTTTTTTGTAAGCTCTAAAATTCGAGTAGAAATCTGAAACGCCGCAGATTCTGCCCAAGGTTTTAGCCGCCCACCGCTCAGAAAACCTTGGAACAACATTCCGCGACGCCACCACCAAATCGTAAATATCCAGCTTCGCCGCGAGTGTGGGTATGAGTTCAGGTGGGTTTTCCAAATCTGAATCTACCGTTACTACGACTGGAAACTTTGCAAGTTTCGCACCATAAAGAAGCCCCTTAGTTTGTCCTTCCCGTTCTTTTCCAACCGCAACGTCGGCAAACCTTTCGGCGATTTGGAGGGTTCCATCTTGGGAGCTGTCGTCAACCACTATTATTTCATGCATAACACCTTTGAGGGTTTGGCGGATTCTGAGGATTAATTCTTCGATGTTTTCGGCTTCGTTCCACGTCGTCGTTACCACCGAAATTCCCTGAACTGTATCTGCGCTGTCGCACATGAGTAGCCATAGCATCTCTTGAATTATTAAGTTATTTTGCCAGCGAAATTAACTTTGAAATCGAATGAGCCCTTTACGTTTGGGTTTTTGAAGTTGCCTTAGCCATACTGCAGCAGAGACGGACATCATAAACTTTTAATAATCGGAGGACTGATGTGTTAACGAATTCACAAAATTAGGTAAGATTAATTGAGGAATGAAAATGAGCAAAAGCGATAAACCACACTTAAACATCATCATCATGGGTCACGTTGACAACGGAAAATCAACAACCACAGGACACTTGCTGTACTTGGCAGGCGTTATTGACCAACGCACAATCGACGCTTACAAAGCAGAAGCTGAAGCAATGGGTAAAGCGACATTCCACTTTGCCTGGGTTTTAGACAACTTGAAAGAGGAAAGAGAACGCGGTGTCACAATTGACCTTCGATTCCTGCAGTTCCCAACCAAGAAATACAACATGACAGTCATCGACGCCCCTGGCCACAGAGACTTCATCAAAAACATGATTACCGGCGCAAGCCAAGCCGACGCAGCAGTTCTCTTCAGCTCAGCTAAAAAAGGCGAGTTCGAAGCTGGAATTGGCGCAGGCGGTCAGACTCGTGAACACGCATTCTTAGCATTCACCTTGGGTATACGTCAACTAATCGTTGCCATTAACAAGATGGACGACGCCTCCGTTAACTGGAGTAAAGACAGATACGATGAAATGAAAAACGAAATCACAAGAATGATCAAGATGGTCGGCTACAAGGTTGAGAAAGTCAACTTCGTACCTGTTTCAGGCTGGACGGGCGACAACTTAATCAAGAAAAGCGACAAGATGCCATGGTACAATGGTCCAACTTTAATGGAAGCATTTGATCTTCTTGAGATTCCAGCAAAACCCACTAACAAACCACTACGTATTCCTATTCAAGATGTTTACAGCATTACAGGCATCGGAACAGTCCCAGTGGGCAGAGTCGAAACAGGTATTCTAAAACCAGGACAAACCCTAATCTTTATGCCGTCAAACAAGACTGCCGAAATTAAATCCATCGAAATGCACCACACACAAATTCCAATGGCTGAACCAGGCGACAACATCGGAATGAACGTTCGAGGTATCTCTAAGACTGATGTTCACCGCGGAGACGTAGCAGGTCCAGTTGACAACCCACCAACAGTTGCAAAAGAATTCATCGGACAAATCATCATCATCTACCACCCAACCGCAATCGCAGCAGGATACACCCCAGTACTCCACTTCCACACAGGACAAATCGCAGTTAAATTCATTGAACTCATAAAGAAAATCGACCCACGCACAGGACAAGTATCCGAAGAGCACCCAAGCTACCTCAAAACAGGCGATGCAGCATGGGTACGCATGGAACCACTTCACCCAATCGCAGTCGAAGCATTCGTTGACTTCCCAGAACTCGGCAGATTCGCAATACGAGACATGGGCACCACCGTCGCAGCAGGCGCAATTAAAGAAATCACCAAAAAGGGACCATAATCCCCTTCATTTTATTTTTTGTTTATTTTTAATTAAAAAATATTTTTGATAAGCAAGTTACCAAAAGATTCAGTGTAAACTGGATTGAAACAGAACAAAACGCGCCCTGACAAATAGGTTTCATGCATGTTTTTTTTGTTTGTTGTTGTGTGGCGTCAGTCACAAGGTCTTTTATCGAATGGACGCATGTCATAGCGTAGGTGTGAATGTATGGATTACCCGAATGACGCATCCTGCTTGCTGAAAAAGTGCTCCGCAAAAATTGAAGAAACACTGGTGCAGTTATCCCTCAAAGACGTGCCTCTGGAAGTCAGGCGCAAAGAAGCCAGAAAACCCCTTTTCCTGACAAGATACGAATAAACGATTCACCATCTTCTCGAGTGCATTTTTTTAATTCTTCTATTTTTGGTTCTGAATCCCATGTTTCAGCTCTCGCAGCGGAAGTAAAATAAGCCTCCAGTTCTGGATACGTATGCGGAGTTGACTCTATGTCTGGCACTGAAACGCTGGTTCCTTTCATCGGCGAAAAAAAGAAACCCGGCGACGAACCCACCATCATAGTGGATAGCCGCGAGGCTAGCAGCGCCGCAAAAATCGTTAAGGGCTTAGTTGAGAAGGGCGTTAACGTGAAGACCCAGATGCTTGAGAAAGGCGACTACATCCTTAGCGACCAGTGTGCGGTGGAACGAAAAACCGTCAACGACTTCGTCTACACTCTCACACGCCGCTACCTCTTCGAGCAGCTGTTTCGCTTAAAAGAAGTCTACCCAAAATCGCTAATCGTACTCGAAGGCTACATGCCAATAATCTACAAGTACAGCAGCATCTCGCCCGCGTCGGTATGGGGCGCCATGTTTAACCTTGCCAAAAACGGCATCGCCATAGTCAGCACAAGCTCGTATAAGGAAACCATCGATTTCCTCTACACCGCCGCCCGCCAAGAGCAAATCGTGGAGAAACGAAGCGCCGTCGTGCATGCGTTCAAGAAATGCGAAACCCTCTCCGACGCCCAAGTTTACTTCATCGCCAGCTTACCAAGCATCGGACGCGAAAAAGCCACCGCCATCCTCGAATCTTACCAGACCCCCATGAACGCACTCATCAACATTGACGACTGGGAAAAAGCCGTCCATGGCTTGGGACCAGTAATAACTAACCGCGTGAAAGACGTTTTGAGTACGCCGCATAAAGAGAAATGCGACGAAACCAAAGAGACTAAGCCTTAACTTTGCGCATTGGAAATGGAATTTAAGCCTAATTTTCGGCGCTTTCAACCTTATTTAGGCACTGCATTCCAACATATTATTGCACTGGTTTTTCGGCAATACCGACCTACCACCTTAGGGCATAGACCCCCTCTATCGTTTCTGCAATGATATGATATTAGGATCCAAATAGGTTCGTAAAACCGCATAGAAATACAGAAAGCCGCATCAGAAATAGACGCCATCCAATTCAAAACAAAACCTGACCGCTAAAGTTTAAAGCCTAAACCAGCATTAATCTATGAACCCGCCCGAAAAACAAGAAAGCAACATTGGAGAGGGGCCGTCGGCTAGCTTGGTCTAGGCTTGTAGCCTCGGGCGCTATAGACGAGGATTCAAATTCCTCCGGCCCCACCATCAAATTTTTGTTGTTTTGCAGAAATAGATTGGTTTCTTAAGAAAATCTTGTTTTTATATCTTAATTAAATTAGTCATTAGTCATGAAGCGTGTTTTGATTTCTGGTGCTGGCATAGCTGGGCTCACATTAGCTTGCTGCCTCGCGGACTTCGGTTGGCAAGTCGATGTTATCGAAAAAGCAGAGGGCGAACGCAAAAGCGGCTACATGATTACTTTTTTTGGAAATGGCTGGGGGGTCGCGAAAAAAATGAAAATTCTTGATCCAATCAAAGAAATCAGGTACCCTTTCCAAGAATTCCAGTATGTGGACAGCTTGGGAAAACCATACTTCAACGTCCGACTTGATCTTGTGAGGAAGGGGTTTGGACAAGAATACACTTATCTGAGAAGACCTGATTTTGAGCGTATTTTGCTTGAGCGCTCAAAGGAACTCTCAATCCATGTTAAGTACAAAACGCAGGTTGCTCAGGTGAACGAAGCCTCTGATTCTGTGAGTGTTTCATTTCAAAACGGCGACATCAACTCGTACGACCTTGTTGTCGGCGCAGACGGGATGCATTCCGGGGTCAGAAAAATGGTTTTTGGCGAAGAAAACCAGTTCAGCCGCTACTTAGGCTACGGCGTAGCAGCGTTCCAGACCAAGTACCGAGGGGAAATCGGTGGCAGCGTCAAAATCCATCAGGAAACCAACCGCTCAGCGATTTATTATCCAGTTTCCGAAAAAGCAATGGACTGCGTGTTCATGTTTCCATGGACAGCAGAAAGGGTTCCGAAGGAAAACTACAAAAGTGTTTTGCTGGAAACTTACGCTGGCTCAAAATGGATAAGCCAAGATGTAATAAAGAGAATGCCCGAGCAGGGAATTGAGTATTTTGATGTTTTAAAGCAAATTCAGATGCAAACATGGACCAAAAACCATGTGTGCCTTGTTGGCGATGCATGTGCATGTTTAAGTCCGCTTGCCGGGCAAGGGGCTTCAATGGCGATGCTGGAAGCTTTTGTTCTTGCAAACGAGCTTAAAAAAAGTGCCAGTGTCAAAGAGGGGCTTTTACGTTACGAATCCATCTTGAAATCCGACATTGAAAGCCGCCAAATCCAAGCTATACATCTAACACACAGGTTTGTATCAACCTCAACCCAAGAAACAGCCTGGAACAGGTTAGTCACCCGCTTGGAATTCAGTCCACTGCTTGTTGGCAGGACAGCGAAAGTGTTCAAGGGAAAAATTCATCAAATATAAAAGGCAGATTCACAGTCTGGCTAACAAGTCTATGTTGATAGCAGTTTTTTGCCGATAATTATAGCCCACACTGAAACTGCCAGCCCCGAAACTGCCTCTGGAACCGCTACGTTTGGAACGTAGTTTAGGGTGAACTCTAAAATCCAGGGCACCGCCGCCGCAACCCCAACCAAAACAGTGAAACCCGCCAATCTGCGGTTGCGGTTAAACCAGAACGCGAAGGTTAAGATGAAAAGCGCAATGGGCGCCAACACGAAAAACGCCACGGAAACAATGTAGTGGGTTGGCGAGAAATTCTCGTTGAAGACGCCGATGGCGATGAGCGCCAAAGACGCCGCGGCAAAAACTGCCGAGCCGATTCTGCCCGCCCAACGTTTCCCAAAGTAGGTGAATAAGCCGAATGCGGCGAAGTTGAAGGTTAAGAGTCCAGTGGCGAGGAGCCCGAAGTTGAACAGCGGACCCGTAATGCCTGAAACGACGCCTAAATCGCTGAGCGCATTGTCCGTCCAGCTGAACTGGGGATAAGATGCAATGGCTGCTAAGATGAAGGCAAAGCCCACTATGGGCGCAACGATTCCCGAGGCTTTACCCAACCTTTGGTAAACAACATTTCGCGGCTCAGACATACTTACTCACTGAACTATTGATTGTAATCTGGCTTAAGATTTTGCATCCAAATAACAAAAGTTTTGTGGTTTTCTTAGTTAAACAAACACTGGTTGGACTTAGGTAAGTTCTAAACCTTAACGGTTTTAACCTTTGAAAGTGGTCATCGTTAGTTTCAAGACACAGGTCGTGGGCTATTGCGGTTGCAGCGATTAGAAGGTCTGTATCAGGCAATACTGGGCCTTCTTGCTTGAGCTTGCGGTAGAGGTCACAATATGCCTCAATTATTTAATCATCCACGTCAATTATAGTGAAACTTTCCCCGAGCTTTTCTTTCATACGGGGTCTTTTTTCTTTTTCAAATCCCTTAGGATTTCAATAACAATAATTGGTGTAATAACTTTCGGTTTAAACTGCCGCCTCTTGAGCATTTCTAAAACTATGCCAGTGTCTAGTAGATTCATCTGAAATGGAAGTTCTCCCTGAATTCCTTGCCCTGTCCTATTTTGTCTGGGCAAAATAACGCCGCCAACTCCACAGCAAACCCACAACAACTGCGATTCGAACATAAATCGAGAGCGACATCATCCAAGAAAAACCCGTATAACTGCAAAACCCAAGTTTAAATCGAAAAGATAGGTATTGCTGGGAATAAACCAATGGGTATAGTAACTAGCCAAATCCGAGTATACACCAAAGATGTATCCGACGGGATAATAGAACAAGTCATTCATGAGAGACCCTATAAGACCCAGCGCCAAGGTAAGTCTGATATTTCTCCTAAAGTCAATACTGTTAAGGCGAAAAACGGAAAAAAATACATTGCCATCAACCACAAATGGTAGCCGTGGCCTGAATAGAATAAATCGATGTAATTTATGAAGAATAAACCGTAGATTACAGCAAGAACGATGTATATTTTGAATTTTTTGTTCACATGCTGAAGAAGCCTTCTTGTTTCAGCATGTGACGTTTCATCACAACTCTTCGTCAAAACTTTAACAATCCTAAAAGTGGTTCAAAAAGGCCTATAAGTCAGCCATTGATGCATATTAAATGTAGTCAACGGAGCGTATTAAAATTTTACACGAGAGAGCGCTGAGTTAAGCAAACTGGCGCTCTTTTAGACCCTGTTAAAAGTGGTTCCTAAGGTAGCTCAATTGTTCCTGCTACCCGTAGCTTTGCACCGTCAAGGTACATCAGTACGGCTTTGTCGCTTGGGCGGTGGACAAGGGGTTTATCGAGCGTGAGGGTTAGTGCTGGTTTTTTGGGGTCGCTTGTCTCTATTATTGTTTCCACCTTGGCGGTTATGAACTGCGTCCAGTGTCCAACATGCAGGACCATGCCTTCTTTGATGGGTGTCTGCCAGTACTTAACCAGCGAAGCCGATGTTTTTAGGGCGGTTGACGTTTTAATTGTAGGGTCGTTTGTCAAAACTGTTCCGCGGTCCAGGTTTTCCACTTCCACGTTCTTTAAAGCGAACCCTACGCGGTCGCCTTCCCATGCCACGTCGAATTCTTCGTCGTGTTTTTGGATTGAGCGGACCTGTGCGGTTTTGGATGCGGGCAATACGTTGAGTGTTGCATGTTTCTGGATGACGCCGTAGACCACGATGCCAAGAACCACGACGCCTACGCCTTTAACGTTGAAAGCATGGTCGACTGGCACTGTTCCGATTGACGGTTGACCTGCGGCGACTTCTACATGTTTTTGCTGGGAAGCTTCCAATAGCAGTTTTTCGCGTAGGGCGTTGGGGTCGTCTGGGATTATTTGGAATTTTTCAAGGCTTGTTCCTTTGATGAGAGCTTCTATTTTTTCTTTTGGAACATAGTTTCGCAGGATAAAGTAGCCGTTTTTGATGTCGCTGCACTGCAGCATTACGAGTTGTTCGCCAAAAGAAGCGTTTATCTCGTCCACGACAACTATGGCTTCTTTTGCGAGGGCACAGGCGTAGAACAGGGGTGCCAGGCGTTCGGGGTAACGTGTGGGTTCGATGAATGTGACGGTGTCTTCGCCTTTTTTAAGGTTGTAGAGAGTTATGTCTGTGGCGGTTCCTTTTTTGGCGAGGCTACTGCCGTATTCTAAAGCGCCAAGGATTGCAACTGTAATGTTCCCCATGTTCATGACCTGTTGTTATGCGCATTGTGGTTTGTTCCGAAAGATAAGTGTTTTTGGTGGCGACGCATTTTTCGATGAAACTGGAAAGAAAAACTGGATTGTAACTTGCAGTGGGTATGTACGAAAGGTTCTTAAGGTAAAGGGCAATCTTTTAAACGGCAAGAAAACGGCATAATCAATTGCCATTTCAGGTAACGGCCAAGCTTCCAGTTTTGGAGGATGGTTACACCAACCAAAAAGGTTAAAATACCCCGACGTAGAGGTTGGAAGAGGTGAAAAGGTATGGAAAATATTTACGCAGCAATGCTCCTTCACAAGGCAGGTAAAGAAATCAACGAAGCTTCAGTAACAAAAGTTCTCGAAGCAGCAGGCATCACAGTTGATGCAATACAAGTTAAAGCACTCGTAGCATCACTAAGTGAAGTTAACATCGATGAAGCAATCAAAGCAGCACCAGCCATGATGGCAGCCGCTCCAATAGCAGCTCCAGCAGAGACAAAGTCAGTAGCAGCACCAGAAGACAAGAAGAAGAAAGCTGAAGAAGAGAAAGCCAAGGAAGACGCAGCATTAGAAGGATTAGGCGCCCTATTCGGGTAAAATAAGCCTTAAATAAGCCTTATTTCTTATTTTTAACTATTTTTTCCCAAAATATTTTGTATTTATTCATCTGATTTGCTAAACTCAGTTTAGAACTTGCCTAAAACATCGACATCTTTGTCCTATTTTGAGCGCTAAAAAACTGGTTCTTGTGCAGAAAAAAACAGGCGATATGTGCTTTCACATGGACACTTTCGGGGTTTCTGCATGGAGTCATGTTGGGCATGTGTAGAAAATCGAATATCTCACATTGAAACAGGCGCAGAAAAACGTTGAAGCTGCTAAAAGCAATTGCGTTCTTTTGCGGTCTTGTGGATTCCTTAAAACGTTTTTGTCCACATAACGAGTAGAAATGGGGGGTCCCGTCTTTTTGTTGGGGACGGGATTTAATGAAGCAGTTGCTTATTCGAGTATTATGCGTGCGTCTACTGTTTTTGCGCCCTTCGGGTACGCCATCACGGGGTTTAGGTCGAGTTCTTTTATCTCAGGGTAATCCATGATGAGGCGCGAAACAGCGCAGAGTATGCTGGCGAGGGCGTCGATATCTGCGGGCGGCGTGTTGCGGTAGCCGTTTAGGAGCGGATAAGCCTTGAGCTGGGTTATCATTTCTTTGGCGTCCTGAGCTGTGATGGGGGCAACGCGAAAGCTCACGTCTTTGAGGAGTTCCACGAATATGCCGCCTAAACCAAACATCACGGTCTGCCCAAACTGCGGATCCTTAACGGCTCCAACGATCACTTCAGTCGACTGCTGCGCCATCTCCTGCACAAGCACACCCACGATTTTCGCGTCCGACTTGTATTTCTTGACATTTTCCAAAATCTTCCTGAAACCATCCTCGACTTCCGCCGGGGTTTTAACGTTAACCAGGACTCCGCCCGCATCAGATTTATGGATAATGTCGGGCGAAACAATCTTGAGCACCACTGGAAACCCGATTTGGCTGGCTTGAGCTGCAGCTTCCTGCCCATTTTCTGCAAGATTAAACTTAGTTACTGGAATGCCATATTCAGCGCAGATAGATTTAGCTTCAGTTTCAAGAAGCGCAAATCTGCCTTCTTTTTTAGCTTGATTAATTATTCTTGCGGTTTCATTCAAACATTATTCATCCGTTAATGTGTTGATGTATGTGATGTTTGGTGGTTTAAAAATAGTTTTGTTGCTCAACATTGTTTTTTCCCCTTATTTTGACTGTTTGTATTTGTGTAGCACACATTGACAGTAGGATGTAGTGAGACACAATATTTAATAGGATTGTTCTGCGGAAATAATACAGCGGACCAAAATGGGCATTCACTCTTTAAACAACCATTCAAAATCAATCACAAAAATTTCCCTTCAACAAGGTCAATCAAACAAACCGTTCAAAATTTAGGTGTAAATGTTTATGAATTTTAAAAAAAACCTGGCAGCAGTAACCATCGTTTTAGTCGTAATGTCAACTTTCATAATGTTCAACTTAACAACTTTTGCAGCAACAACAGAACCCAAACCCGTTGACTTAAAAATACTCGTCAGCCCAAGCAGCATACTGGCAGATAACAGTAGTTACAGATGTATTTTTGTTCAATTGGTGGATGCTAAAGGAAACCTTGCACGAGCAGTACAAGAAACAACCATAGACTTATCGTCCAGTGCCCCAGGCATAGGCATCGTAGACCAAACCACAACCATACCCAAGAACGTCACCTTCGCATCCGCCAACTTCACCTCAACCTATCTACCTGGAACAACAGCCATCACCGCCACAGCGCCAAACTACGCCACAGTATCGTCAACCCTAACAACAATCGGACCCTACCCCTACAAAACAACCGTCTACGGTTTTCCATCTGTTTTGCCCGCTGATGGGGGAATATACAGCGCAGTAATGGTTCAACTGCAAGACATCAGCGGTTCGCCCGCTAGGGCACCAAACAACGTTAACGTATCACTCTTCAGCTCAAACTCCAAAGTTGGATCGGTTAATTCTTCCATCACAATTCTTCAAGGTCAAACTTATGCAATCGCAAACTTCACTTCAACAACGGACTCGGGAACTACTGACATTACCGCATTAGGACATGGGTATGCTTCCACGCAGCAAACATTTGAAACAACGACCTTAACTAGCTCAACCGCATTGCAACTTAAAATTTTTGAAGGTCCCCCACAAGTTCTCGCCGACAACAATGTATACAGACAATTCGCAGTCGAATTGCAAAATTCTACAGGTTGCCCAACAACCCGAAGTTCAGACACAATAGTAACAATAGCATCAGCCGATAACACTATAGCTACAACAGACACCGAAATAACAATCCCAGCGGGTTCCACTTATGCTCTAGCCAACCTCTACACGACCTATAGAGCAGGCGCAGTAGCCATAACTGCAGCAACAAACGGCTTAAAAATAGACCAGCAGATTTTAACCACTGTTGGTTATACTCCCTCGAAATTAGCGGTTTTCTGCACCCCCTCAAACTTGCCTGCAGATAACCAAACGTACCCTGCAGTTCAGGTGCAGCTTCAAGACGACCAGGGAAGACCGGCAAGAAACCCAGATTCAGGTACGATTGTAAAGTTGTTCTCTTCAGATTTAGCGGTGGGAGACGTTCTCTCGCCGATTACGATTCCGCTGGGGCAAACACAGGCAACGGGCAACTTTACTTTAACCAACACTCCTGGCGCAACCGCGATCACCGCCATCGCATCAAACTACACAACAGGTCAAGATGACATAACTACATACTTTATCGATTACCGACCCATGCTGGCAACTTTAACAGTTAATCCCGAACACGTCAACGGGGCAAACGGCGTGCAAGTGTCTGCCTATATAACGGGAGATGGTGACCCAGTGATAGGCGCCCAAGTATCATTCGCCTCAGATATCAGCGGAGCCTTCTCAGCAATACAATCAGGAAACGGATTCTATAACTCCACTTTCACGACTCCAAATCTCTCACAAACAGCGATCTGTACCATTACGGTGAATGCAACAAAAACTCAATGGTTAGATTGCGCTGGAACCGCACAAATAACAGTTGCACCAGCAGTCACGCCGACATCTACGCCTACCGAAACCCCTGTCCCAACGGCAACTCCAACCTCAAGCCCCACTGCAACCTCTTCTCCTACACCTGCGCCGTCAGCTGGACCAAACTCAGCAGATACGACGACGCCCTTATCAACTTCCACTGCCAACGGGGTAGCACCCATACAGTTGTGCGTCAAAGACAGCAACGGCAATTCCCTAAGCGGCACAAGCGTCACATCAACAGCGCGGCCGGCTGGCGCACCAATATTATCCGCTTTTACAAATGAAACTGGATTCGTTGCCTTCCAGAACGTTACAGCTGGATCCTATACCTTCCAAATATTCAAAGACGGATACCAACTGGTCAGCCAGACAATCAACGCCACCCGCCAAGAATCAACCCTTACGATACTCTTGTCTAACGACAACTCCGCCAGGAACAACCAAAACACCACAACCTCACCATTTTTAATACCTGCTATAGTAGCAGTCATCATTATCGTTGCAATAGCAGCCAGCATACTTCTGGTGAGGCGACGTTGGAACATAAAGTTCTCCCCTTCCTCTTAGCCCGATATATCACTCAACAGCTTTGCAATTGGCTGCACTTGTATTGGTGACCTTGAGTTACCAAATCTACCCATAATGCCAGTTATCCACAAAAATGCTCACTGGAAGCTTTGCCAAAAATGTCCTTTCAACATCTCGTCTTTCTTATGTTAAACAATTGTGTGGGGCTGGTTTAGTGGCGATTTTTCGGTTTTGCTTAGTTTTGGGCTGTTTTTTGTTTTTGGTGGATTTGTATTTGTGTTGAACACATTTACAATAGTATTTAGTGAGACATAATACTTAATAATATAGTTCAGCGAAATGGATATGTCGACCTCAAAAATGCGAATCCCTCCCATCAAACAACCCCTAAAACAATCAATCCACAGAGTATCTGCCAAACTACAACAAACAAGCAGTAACCTCAAACAAAAACTTGTCAACACAAAACTGACCCTAAAAAAATCCAAAATAAAAATCAAAAACACAATCAAAATTAAATTACCAAAATTACCAAAACTTGTCGTTACCCCAAAAGAGAAAAAAACTTCCGACAAGGCATTTAAAAGCGTCTTCTTTTCGAAGCTTTTTTCAAAAAAGAAGAAATCCGAACCCGAAACAAAACTGCCCGCAAAAACCTTGCCAAAAGGAATAAAAATCATCGACAAATACCCCCTCTACGAGCCATTCGCGCAGGTCTTCATAGTTCAAGACCCCAAAACAGGCGAACACAAATACGTCCTTGACGAATTATCGCTTGACCCTATGGAACGCGGAATATACAACCGCATTCTGGAAATATTACTTGCCGAAATCGAGTCACCGAAAGACGAAGTTGCTGACCCAAGAAAATTCTTCGCTGAAGCAGCCAAAAAAATCGTTGACAAATACCGAATCAGCCTCGGTTGGCTCCCAGATGTTTCGTGGTACAAAATTCTCTATCACGCAGAACGCGACTTGGTTGGGTTTGGCAAAATTGACCCGTTGATGCGGGACCCCAACATAGAAGACATTTCCTGCGACGGAGTCAACAGGCCTGTTTACATTTGGCACCGTAACTTCGAAAGCATAGAAACTAACCTTAAATTTGAAAACGACGAGGAACTAGACAACTTAGTCGTTAAACTTGTTCACATGGCTGGCAAACACGTTAGCAGTGCATTCCCAATCGTGGATGCTTCGCTTCCAGGTAAACACCGGCTCGCTGTAGCTTACAGACGGGAAATTACGCCGTTTGGCACTGCTTTTACAATTCGAAAGTTCCGCGACGACCCATACTCAATCATCGACCTAATCAACATCGGTACCTTCACCGAAGAAATGGCGGCTTACCTCTGGATTTGCCTCGAAAACCGAGCTTCAGTCATGGTTCTGGGAGGAACAGCCGCGGGCAAAACCACCGCGCTAAACGCTTTAGGCTGCCTCATTAAGCCCGGCAGCAAAATCATGACTATCGAAGAAACCGCCGAACTCAACTTGTCCCATGAAAACTGGGTTTCGCTAATCGCAAGGCAGAGTTATGGTTTAGGCGGCAGCACTGTTGGTGAAGTTGCGCTCTTCGATTTGGTTAAGACCTGTATGCGTCACCGCCCCGACTTGATGATTGTGGGCGAGGTTCGTGGTCAAGAAGCATATGTTCTGTTCCAAGCGCTCGCTACGGGTCACGGTGGCATGTGTACTATGCACGCTGAAAACGTCCAGTCAGCCGTCAGACGACTCACCCAGAAACCCATGGATATTTCGCCAGCATACATTCCGCTTATGAACATCGTCATGTCTGTTCAGCGTGTCCACCTGGTAAAGAACGGAGTAAAGAAAGCTTACCGCCGGGTTCTCTCAGTCAATGAAATTATCGATGCCGAAAAATTCGTGGAATCCTTCAAGTGGGACCCTATCAAAGACGAGCAAATCATAGATTTAGACCACAGTTTCTTGCTCACTAATTTTTCTGAGCGCCTGGGAATAACACGTGAACAACTCCTTGAAGAGATGAACCGGCGAACCCAAGTGCTGCGTTGGATGCGAAAGAGCAATATACGAAGCTACAAAGAAGTCGCCTTGATAATCGCAGAGTACTACGCCAGACCCAAAGAATTCTACCAAAAAATAGTCGACAGTGAAGAGGTAAAACCAGTTGCCGCTTCTAGATAAATTCGAAGCAATCTCGTTTCGCCTCTTTGGGCGATTCGCACCGTACTTCCTGAAGAACGGCTTCACATCAATCAAGACTTCCCTCGAAAAGGGACGCGTAAAAATCTATCCTGAAACCTACGTTTCACTGATGTTCTTCATAGCCTTACTGACTGTTCCAGTTTCGGTTATTGCGGGAATAATCGCTTTAATGTACAGTTTTCTACCTCTCTTAATCCTGGTTCCTCTTCCCCTTTTTGTAATCGCTGGTTTTTTAGTTGTGCCGATGAACAACGCCAGCGATAGATCTGCAAGTTTGGAACGTGAAATGCCCTTTGCAGCAGCATACATAAGCGTCATGTCTTCAGGCGGAATCGCGCCCTACACGAGCTTCAAACGTTTAACCCAAGTTGACCTTATGCCCGCTATGAGTAAAGAAGCCCGAGACATCATAAAAGACGTAGAAATCTTCGGCGTTGACCCGCTCTCAGCTCTTGAATTGGCGGCAAAGAAGACGCCGCTGGATTTATTCAAAGACTTCCTGGGAGGCTACGCCTCAACTGTCATCATAGGCGGCGACATCGGCCACTATCTTGAGCGTAAAGCGGAAGACATATTCAAATCCCGCGCTCTGCGCGTTAAAGCCGCCGCTGAACGGTTAGGTATGCTTCTTGAAACCTTCATAATTGTTATGGTTATGATGTCGCTTTGCTTCTATATCCTCTTCGCAGTGAACGGAATCCAGAATGGATCCAGCTCAACCGCAGACATCTCCCAGTTCTCAGGGATACTGATGTACACATACATCTTCACGCCCATGCTCTCTATAATGTTCGTCTACATGGCGCACAGTATGCAGCCCAAAACCCCGCTGACGGAGATGCGCCCATACAAAGTCTTCGCCCTCTCAAGCGTACTCGCTATATTCGTTTTCCTGCTACTCACCAACTTCATGGGTGCAACGCAACTTCCACTCTTCACTAACCTGCAGGCTTGGGGACTTGACTTACCCATAGCGCTCTCAATAGCATTGATTGTTTCCGCGGTACCAGCTGCCATAGTTCACATCCGATTAGCCAAAACAAGAGACAGCATGGAGCAAGGCGTCACAAACTTCCTACGCGACCTAACTGAAGTTCGAAAAACAGGGCTTTCACCAGAAAGATGTATCGAAGCCCTCTCAAAACGAGATTATGGCACATTCAGTCATCAACTTAGGAAAATCAGCTCCGAAATTTCCTGGGGTATCCCGATTAAAAAAGTCATGATGGATTTCCTCCATCGCACACGCAGCTGGATGGTGCAAATTGTCATGTTCCTACTTGTTGAAACCATTGATGTCGGCGGCGGAACGATTCCGATGATTGAGTCACTGGCGCGTTTCAACAATTTAACTCAGGAAGTTGAGAAAGAAAAGAAAATGTCAGTTCGACCCTACGTGATGATGCCCTATTTAGCTTCGATTCTGCTGGTGGCAACAACCATCATGATGATGGGCTTAACCACCGGAATCGCGGTGCCTGGAGCCACATCGGCGCCCCCTGATAACACCTTGATGAAAGTAGTGTTCATCTCCTCAGTCATCTTCAACAGTTACCTCATCGGCATCGTCGCGGGAAAAATAAGTGAAGAATCCGTTGGAGCAGGCTTCAAGCACGCAGCTATCCTCGTAGCAATCTCGATAGTAGCCGCCAAAGTGATTCCGCAATTCGTAAAACTTGGATAGGAGACATAACGTATGCGAAGGCAAAGTTTACGACAGAATGAGAGGGCAGCAAGCCCCGCTATCTCAACGGTCATACTGACAGCCGCAGGCATCGTTATGATTTTGGTAGCGATGAGCTACGCAAACAACATCTTGAACGTTAAGTTGGCGCAGAACGAGTTTAGCATGAGCAAGCAGTTTATGCAGACGACGGGGCAGCAGATTGACGACATCGCTTGGACGGTTGGGCGAACTCAGACAGTTACTTACTCGAGCAAGTTTGGAAACCTGAAATTCCAAGAAGTGGCGCTCAACTACACTTTCCGAGTGCATTCCAGCGCGGGATGGGAAAATCTGACTTTATCGGGGCAAACAGGGATAATTCTCTACAACATGCCCACAGGCTCGTACTCGATGAACAACAAATACTTTGAGCGTCTTCCCACAAACGCCAACAGCTCTTTTCTTCTATCCAGTTCTTCATCACCAATAAGCCAAGTGGTATGCGAACAAAAATTACCAATGAAAGACGGTAGTTACCTTCGAGCAGTTCTGGTTCCCACTATGAGAGTACTTACTTCCACAGTAACTTCGACTAGTTATTTCAAGTTCTATCTGCCCGACCTTGAAAACGGAACCAACCTCTACAGATCCCAATCCATTACGTTGACGGGAGATGGCATCTCAAAAGCTACCCGAAGCGGAGTTGATCAAGTAATCATCAGCGTTAGTTTTCCAAAGGCGGCATCCCTTGGATTCGACTCTTCGTTCTTCAATTTTAACAGCACAACCGTAACTCTCAACAATACTTCAACGCCAAGGTTGCCATCAAATTCGATTATTGAATTTTACGTTGGCAAAGTGATAGTTGCAATCGGACAAGTGTAAACTATGGAGGCTAAAAGTTGGCGCATATAACTATCGAATACATGATTATGATTCCTGTTCTGATTATGCAGATTTTCCTTTTTCCATTAACAGCCTCAGTTATCATGGGTACCTGGTCGAACTCCAGCGATACGCTTCAACTCCAGGAAACCGCGGGGCACATGGGCAGCTCCGTGCAGCAACTTTACTATACCATGAACCACGCATCGATTTCTAACGGCTCCATGAAAATCACCCTGGATGGTCCACAGTTAATAGACAACCGCGCTTACACGGCGACCCTGACGCATGTGACGCAGACCGATGCTTCCTACAAAATCATGAACATAACACTCAAACTCATTGGTACAAAAAGCGTGTCCTCAACCATTGTAACCCTGGGGCAAAACGTCGATTGGATGGATCATCTTTCATTCAACAGCACCGACCATAACCGCAGCTTTATCGCCGCTAAAACATCGGGTTCCATCATGATATCTTACGGTGGTAGTACATAGAATGGCAAGCGCTGCTTTGGATCACATGATTTCCCTGATAATCTTCATGGCAGCAATCATGATTTTTATCGGTCTCTTCAGCAATACAATGCAGACAGGACTTGCGTATGAACGCCATAATGCTTTGTCAACTAAAACAAGCGACCTATTAGACACAATACTGCTGAATCCAGGGTTACCTGACAATTGGGGGCAAAGCGACACTTCCGTAGTAGGTTTGGGATTGCAAGACCCAGATTTCAACCAGTACAAGTTGAGTTCTTCTGCTTGCATGAGGTTAGCTTCATCCACTCAAACGCCCATTTACTATCCAAGAACCGCATCCTACTACAGCAACGTTACAGGTGGGTTCGGAGGTTACATGCTCGCGTCGAACGCAAAGTGCCTTAACAGCTCAACTGCATCTAAACTGCTGGGCATAAACGGAACCTATGGATTCCAACTTACGCTTTCGCCCACGATAACAGTTTCAATCACAAAAATATCTAGTGGGCAACCGGCGCAATTTACTGTCAGCGCTGTAGGAACGGGTTATCCACTTGCAAACGCACCATTCAGTTATAGTCTTGTGCAGGTAAAGCAAGATGCAAACAGCATTCCTTCGTACACAGTGACTAATGGAGTCGGCGTCGTTGACTCGATAGGGTCCGCGCAGTTGAGTTTTCCAATTAACGGTGAAAATCAAGTTTACGCATTGATAGTTTACACTTACCTTGATGGGTTAAAGGGAATCGGCTACTACCTGCAGAATCCTCAATCCTCAACAAAAAACGTAGTTCCGCTAATAGACAGTTTTCAAAATAGAAACGTAACCCTCGTCCACAGCGACTCAGTCGGTCAGCCCTCAGCGTCGCCTTCGTATTCACTGTTAAGCTACAATGCGTCATTTGTCATCTTAACTGAAGAATACACTCTGCGCCAGGTTGCTCTGGATCAACCAAGTGCATTTGGAAGCGTCTATAATTCGGGTAGTGGACAAAACTTCTCTTCCATAACCCTTCCTGATAGCGACGGAATATTGATTGTCACCTGTAAGGGCACTGCGGGGCAGTATGGTCTTGTTCTGATGTCTTGGGGGCTGGGTTCTCTGGCTTTTCCCTTAACTTTCGGAGGCAACCCCGCGGGTCAAGAGTGGGTTACAACTGACCTTCGCCAAGTCACCATCGGCGGAATCGCTTACCAAGCTAAACTTGAACTGTGGAACCTTGCGTACACGGGGAGTGGCTAAATGATTCGTACAATCGAAGTCTTATTCGTTATAATAATCATCTCTGGCGCATTCATCGCCGTCTCGTTCTTCACTGTACTGCCGCCGCCAAGTCAAGTTTCACCCATAAACCTCAGACGCCTCTCATTCACAACCCTGCAAACGCTCGATTCCAGCTACGACTTAAGCAAAGCAGCCTTCACCGACGACGACCCAGTGCTTTGGGGTAATCTGCAGGTTGCTCTTTCAGCTTCCCTGCCGCCCAACGTAATATACAACCTCACAGTTTACGATGTGAACTCCGCAGATGGGCAAGTCTACAACTTTTCAAAATCAATGTCTAATGCCCAAAGCCTCGGAATAACAAACGATGCCTCAACATACGCTGTGGCTTCTTCAAATGTGTCATTTAACTTTACACCCGAAAAAATCGGTGCCCAAGGCAACGGTGGAACACTGTATATCCTCAACTGCAGTGACGCAAACGGCTGGTGGATTACTGGTTACACAGCACAAAGTTTAGCTCAAGACTTATACAATCAATTGTCGCCCTATTTTGTTAACACAGTAATGGTGCAGAATACCTCACAACTTGGGCAAATTCTGAACGGGACACCTTTGCAGGGAGAAAATGTTCAAAACGCAGTGGTTATCAATACTTACGGAGAAGCTGTGCCCATTCCGTCTGCTTATTGTAAAGCGCCTTATTCTACCGATTCATACGCCTGTTACAGCTACTACTTGGGGCAAAGAGTAAACTTGTATAATTGGACTTGGTCCAGCATCGTCGGGTACCCATTCTACTACGTGAGCAACACTGCCACTTTTTCTGGTGCACAGAACAGCTGGGGCATTTATGGGATGCAGATGACTGGTCAGGGAGGTTCAAGGGGTTTTCTTGAGGGTTTAAACAACCAAGCCTATGCTTCCAACACGAATGCAATCACTGACAGCGCAAGCAGGCAGGTCACGCTTACTCAGAATGTTGCTGGGCTTTGCAATTACTATGGAATTTACCCTTCAACTTACCAAACTGCAACCCGAGCCTTATCCAACTCAACCTTAGCGGGGTACAACCTCAAAGTCGGGCTTAACATATTCAACCCTTCAGGTGACTACTTGGCTGGAGCAATATACAACCACTATGCCGCTGGCTCAAGCAACATTTCGGGTTCGCTTTTAGCTTTAGGCTTAACCCGAACACCTGACGTTCGAGTTACTGGCCTGAGTCTTCTCTCATACTATCAGCCTAGGCTCTATGCTTCAGAATACACTGCAGAAGGAACTTCGCGAGTTGTAATTTTGCAGTTAGGCTTGTTAGGGAGTGGATGAAATTGAACAATAAAGGTCAATTTTCAATAATAGCCGCACTACTCGTCGCTGTAGTATTGATTGCTGCAGTAATGACAACCTATTCCGCAATACGTTACAGTCCAGTTCAAGCGCAACCCCAAATCCTAAGCGCGGTAGATGAAACCAATCAAGCAATTAAGCAGCTTTTAGGTTTCACAGTGGGTTACTACGGTTCAGTTTTAAGAGTTACGGGTAACGTGACTTATGCCCAGCAATTGGCTTCAAATTATCTTACCCATAGTTTGCCGAATGTGGGTTCAATTAAGCCCGATTGGGGGTTGTCGATGAATACTTCTGCTCCGGCACTTAAAGTCAACTGGTTTATGAATGACAGTTACAGCCAAGGCAACATGAGCGTCACCTACGACTTGAACGGCTTGGGCATTACGGGCATCAGCTACTCTGCGTCAAGCCGATTAGAAGTGCAAGTGACGAACGCTAGCTCACCAACACAAGCTCAATTTAAAGTGTTGACAGATAACGGTGAACCATTGATAAATCTGGGACCCGACAACATAAAGTTCTACAAGTATGCGTACGGGAATTTAACTTGGGATTTCTCGGTGCCGACCAACATAGTGTCTCATGGAGACGGAACCTACACGGTTGATCTTCCCCAAGGAGTATCGAACAACTCTTACGTGGTTCAGGTTGAGGATACCCGCGGTCTCTCAGTTTTAGCGTCGTCGTTTAGCCAGTTTACTTCGACGATTGCGTGGAACAGCAGCGCATTTCAAACTGGCTCAGATTACGTTGACACGGCTAACCTGAACGTTTTGGGAACCCACAGCAACTTTAACGCTCAGCAGCAAGGACCAGACAGCACATATGACACTTTAACAGAGCAGGCATATGGACTTGCCAGCATCAATTACTATCCGCTAATCTGTAACTTGGCTGGTTCAACAACGATTGCTCAAAGTTCAGGCAACATCACAGCCGACACATGTGCCAATGATTCCAGTTACCTGCAGCTTCACTCCTACCCATCTGCTTTTTCAGCCCAAACAGCCACTTTGGGCTATTCAACTAAAGGCACTCAAACTCAAACTATCGAAGGCAGAATTACAGGCGCCCTATATACGACAACCACAGGAGGGCAAATCCAATCCATATCAGCAGCTGTTTCCTCAAGTGCCAATAACCGCAACGTAAAAGTCGCAATTTACCTAGCTTCGGATAACAGTCTTGTTGCAAACTCTAATGCCCAGATAATCGGCAACGGGTTTAACGGATGGCTCACTTTCACGTTCACCGACCCTAAACCAGTTTTAAGCGCAAACACAAATTACATTTTAGTAGCTTGGGCTGACACTGGATCAGGCAACGTGTACCTGTTCTATGACGGAGGCAGCACAAACCAGGGTTATTCTGATTCACGAACATTCGGCAACTGGTCAAACCCAGACAACAACCTAAACCCAGACTCCAACAGAAAATACAGCGTTAACTGCACATACACGACAGCTACACAATATACCGTTCAAGCAGAATTTACAGGTTCATCTGACTTGATTAATTGGCAACAGTTAACCTGGGCAGTTGATAGCTCCGTAACTGCTGGAACATCAAGCTGCATTTTTCAACTGTACAATTACGGTGGCACTAATCGTTATCCAACAGTCGGTGAAGACGGTTACATTTCTACTTCTTTGGGCGCAAGTGACAATGGTCAAACCCAAACAATTACTCAAAACCCAACTAACTTCAGAAACAGCACAAACTATTGGAAACTAAAAGTAACGGTCTTCAACACTACAGCAGCCCAGTTTGATTTGAAACTGGATTTGGCACAGTTTACCTCGCAGTTTACAAATTATGCCCTTAACCTTCAGGAGCAATGTTTAAACGTTAACGCTTCAAATCTTCGACAGGATTTATGCATAAAAACTGGCAGTTTCAGCGGGGAACCATTAGTTGTGCAGGTGTATCATGGAGGTTCATGGCAGTATCTAACTACCCTTGCGCCAAACTACTTCAACAACGCTTCCCTCGCAGCATACATTGATTCACCGACACTTACAATACGCTTTGTTGGAAGCAACGACGCGACAGACCCAACGTCGGACAGCTGGAACATCGACTCAGTCTACCTGCAGGATGAACCCGACATAAGCTATCTGCTTAACCTGCAGCAATCCACATTCACCCTTGAGCTCCTGCAGAACGGCACCATGCGCTGGCTGGGACAAAACATCCAGACAACCACCCAAACTCTGCCCATCCCGCCTATCCCAGTCAAGGCAATCCACGTAAACGAAACCATAAACGGCATAAACCAGCAGGTTCCTTTCCAAATTGAAGATTGGGCATCCAACTACCAAATTCCGCTGGGCTTGACGAGTAACTCCACGGTTTTTGGCAACCGCCAGATGATTGTTTTCCTTTTGAACGGTAGAGTCACCGACTTTACGGTTTGGTGGGACGGCAGTGACGTAGCAACCCAGACGCCCATGGCATTTACCAACAGATACTTCGTTAACGATAATTCTAATGCCTCAACTCTTACCAACGGCAATGTTACTCTTCTTTTCGGAAACTTTAACGTTAAGGCTACCGTAACGGGATCGGGCAATTCTAGTACGGCCACTTTCATGCGCATTAACCAGCAGGCAAGCACTTACGGCGCTGGAGCCGCATACGTCATCCAGAATGGCATAGTCAGAGACATTGTGGAGCAGGAAGCAGAGTGGAACAACGGACCAACAGGTTCCCCTAACCTGTACGCAAACATAATCCTAACTTTACCCGCAAACGCAACATATTACACCTACCAGCTGAGAATAATGTTCATCAATTCAACCCAGACGCGTTCCATCACAGATCTATGTCCAATCCAACTTACAACCACTTTACCCTCGGTGCAAACACAAACTGAAAACGGCACTTTCGCTGGGTTCCCAACCCTTCAAAACGGCACCGCGGCATTCTTTAACTCTACAATCAGTGGTTGGACGCCGCATCATTTTAGCCAATTCATTTCAGGCAGTGGAAAGGGTGCTGGAATAATGTTTACTGATAACGATAACCAAAGGCTCTACGCGCTCGATTCAATTGCTGGGCAGCCCACAGGCTCCTTAAACGTGACTGCTAACAGCCCGCTCATCGAGTTGCTTCCTGTAGATTTGAGGCAGGTTCAATTCGCCTATGCCTACGACATTACTTGGCAGGGCGCCGTGGTAACGTTCGATGGCACAACGTCGCTGTGCAGTCTGTACGATGGAACCACGCCGATGGGTCTTTGGATATTGGCTGAGTACCCGCCTACGTTGACGGTAACTGCAAAAAGCTAAGCTCCCAAATATTCCCTTTTGGTTTGTGCAGTGCTGCAATTACCAACAAAATCTTATTAGCCTAAGTCTTCAACATGCTACTCAGCAACAGCTAAAGGTGCACCATCAATTCAAACACTCCAATCCATCCTGATAGGGGCAAGCATAGCGGTTTCGTTAATCGTCCTAGTCTACTCTTCATGGAGAGACTACAAAAGCCGCGAAGTCAGCAACCGCGTCTGGGTAGTCTACGCGCCAATAGCACTCGCCTTGACCTTGGCTGAACTGCTTTTGTTTGAACCTTCACAGCTACCCTTGTACGGCTTATGTTTTGGCGTAACCGCGGGGCTGGCGCTTCTGCTGTTCTACGCGGGTGGCTTCGGCGGCGCAGACTCCAAAGCCCTCATGTGCATCGCCCTCGCCATGCCATTTGCCCCCTTAGCATTGTTAAAGCCCATATTGGCAACCTCGCCGACTTCTCAAATCATATTTCCAATAACAATCTTCGGCAACGCTGTCCTGTTCGCGGCGGCAAGCGGCATCTACATGATTCTGCGCAACGTAGTCTGGCACCAAAAAACCAAAACCAAAATGTTTCAGGGAACACTCGCATCCGAATCAATTGGTAAAAAGTTTCTGGTTCTAATTACCGGCTACAAGATGACTGTGTCCTGCGTTAAAGCAAAATGGCATATTTTCCCGATGGAAGACATCGCTGACAATGACCAATTCATCAGTTTGAAGCGCAAACTAGTTGTTGTGCCTCGTGATGAGGGACGCGAAAAAATCGTTGAACGCTTATCTAAAGCGGCTGATGAAGGTAAAATCGACGGTTACGTTTGGGCAACGCCTGGCTTGCCGATGCTGATTTTCGTAACATTGGGTTTAATGGCGGCGTTATTGCTTGGCGATTTCGTGTGGTTGCTGGTTCGACTTGTTCTCGGCGCCTAAAGCGGTGTTAATACATGATATTCTTGTTTTTCTTCGAGTAAGAAATCGATGCTGTAACCATGGAGACTGAGCCGAAACCCACGAACGCCAATGCGATTCCCCGGTATGGATAAGCTAAACTTAGGGTTTTAGTTGCGCTTTCACCGATGTCGCTTTGGTACGAGTAGAAGAACATGGCTACCGCAAAAAGTGTAATTGCCAACAATAACAGGCTGACCTCTGTTTTGAACTGCAAATTTCCCTTCCACTCTTCAAGTATTATGAGTCCATACTCTAACAAAAGGTTATTTTAGCTTTTTGGAATTACACTCTTAAGGAGCCTCCCAATGTTGTTAGCAGAATACAAAACTGAACTGCAGAGTTTCCTACAGAAACCCTATCAAAAAGACTGCAAAGTGATTGTGTTGCCAGATTTTTTTCTCGATCGACTCATAAACCTCGATTGGGACACAGCTGAATTCTCAGCGTTTGTGGCGAATGTGGCTAAGCGAAAGGGTGGCAGCATCGACGGAATCCCCCAAACAGACCTGACGGGCGGAAACGCAGTCAACGTCGCATCAGCCTTAGTACGTTTAGGCGCCGAGGTTGCGCCTATTGTTTGCACGAGCGAGTTCGGATTGCAACAAATCAGATACCATTTCAAAAACACGCCAATCGATACATCCCACATAAAAACAAGTGGCAAAGCATCTATAACAACGGCTTTGGAATTCAAAAACGGAACCGGGAAAACCAACGTTATGCTGCGGGATTTAGGTGCGCTATCAGACTTTGGACCTGCGAACCTTGATGAAACCGACTATGCACTCATCGAAGACGCGGATTACGTTTGCCTGTTCAACTGGGCTGGCACCTTAAAATTCGGTACCGAACTTGCGAAAACCATTTTTGAGCGGGCAAAAATGAAGGGCAAAAGCAAAACTTACTTTGATACGGCAGACCCAACCCCGAATGCTGTGGGAATCGCTGGTTTGATGGATAAGATTCTGAAAACAGGTAAAGTCGATATTTTAAGCTTAAACGAGAACGAAGCCATCACATACGCAAGCTTGCTTGATGGAGGCTTGAAGGTGAAGCGGGCGAGTTTGGGTTTCGCTGAGTTGGCGATGGATGCAGCGCGAATTTTGGCTAAACGTTTGCCTTCACGAATCGATTTGCACACCACCGAGTTCTCCGCCACCTTAAAGGGCAAACATGAGGTTGTGGTTCCAGCGTTTAAGGTTAAAGTTTTGCGTGCCACTGGCGCTGGCGATGCTTGGTGCGCAGGCAACATTATGGGCGACCACAACGGGCTCTCTGATGAGTGCCGTTTGACGTTGGCTAACGCTGTTGCCGCATGCTACCTCTTAGACCCAGATGGGCTGCATCCGACCAAGGAAAAATTATCCGCTTTTCTTAGAAATTATGTTTAGCTGGATGCCAAATTATTTTAAGCAACAAACCCCTACCATGCAGGTAACCGTAACTTACAGGTGCGTATGGATGGGTAAACTGTTCGGCAGTTCAGGCGTTCGGGGTTTAGTAAACATCGATTTAACTCCAATTCTGGTTTGCAAGGTTGCTTTAGCAGTCGCGACTCACGCCAAAGCCAAAAAAGCCGTTGTTGCAAGAGACACAAGGGTTACAGGCAGCATGCTTGAGGCTGCATTGGTTTCAGGCTTACTCTCTACAGGCACCGATGTTCTGCTAGCGGGCATAGTGCCGACGCCTGTTCTGGCTTACGCGGCTAAAGCGTTGGGCGCTGACGTGGCGTTCATGCTTACTGCTTCTCATAATCCGCCACAGTACAACGGCATAAAAGTGTTCAACGGCGACAGCTTATCCTACACCGACCAAGACCAGGCTGCCGTGGAAAAAATCGTAGCTGACGGAAACTTTGTTTTGGCGGATTGGCGTAGCCTCGGCAAAACCACACTCATAGATGCAAGCCAATTCTACCTGACGATGGCGCAGAAAGCTGTGGTCCTGAAAAAACGGTGGAACGTCGTTGTTGACCCAGGATGCGGCGCTGCTTTCAGCGTTGCTCCAAGGTTGCTTAAAGCCTTAGGCTGCAAAGTAACCGCGCTAAACGCGCAGCCAGACGGGTTCTTTCCAGCCAGAAAATCTGAACCCACCGCCGAATCCCTGCAGGACTTGGCAAAAACAGTGAAAACGCTCCATGCAGACGTAGGTGTTGCCTTCGACGGCGACGCTGACCGAGTGGCGTTTGTCGATGAGAACGGTGTTTTTGTTAATTTTGACCGTTCCTTGGCGGCTTATGGTGCTTTCGCATTGAAGCGTAGCGGCGGCGGAATCGTAGTTACTAACGTTGAGGCTTCGATGTGTGTTGAAACCATGGCTGAAAAATTCGGCGGCAGGGTTGTTCGCACACGAGTTGGGGACATTTACGTTTCTGAAGCCATAAAACGCGACGGCGCCGTTTTCGGAGGCGAACCCTGCGGCGCTTGGGTGCATCCACAACAGCATCTATGCCCCGATGGACCACTTTCTGCTGCTTTATTCCTTGCGGCACTAGAAACGGAAGGCAAGAGCGTCTCCGAGTTCATCCGTGAAATGCCCGAATACATTACGATGCGGGAAAACATCGCCTGCAAAAACGAGCAAAAATACAAGTTAGTGGAAAAATTGGGCGGCGTTTTGAAAACAGAATTTCCAGCTTACACAGATTTCTCCACGGTCGACGGCGTACGCTTAGCCCTCAAGAACGGTTGGTTGCTGGTTCGGGCGTCGGGCACGGAGCCGCTTATCCGCTTAACCGTCGAAGGCGAATCCTCGCAGGCGGCAAAAGATATAACCCAAAAGGTAACAGCACTAATACACAAACAAATCGAGGCACAACAAAAATGAAAGCGGTTCTTTTAGCGGCTGGCGAAGGCGTCAGGCTATTGCCAATAACGGCGACGCGTCCCAAGCACCTCATTAAAGTCGGTGGAAAACCGATTCTGCAGTTCTGTCTAGAAGCAGTAAAGAGGGCGGGAATTGACGAGGCAATAATCGTTACACACTATATGGGCGAATCCATCCGCAGCTATTTTGGAGACGGCGAAAAACTCGGCTTACAGCTGAGTTATGTGGAGCAAAAAGCGATTTTGGGCACTGGCAACGCTGCCGAAGTCGCTGAGCCGTATGTGGATGGGGATTTCGTATTAATCTACGGGGATTTACTGTTCGGTCAAGACTCCGTGAAGCAAGTTTTAGACCAGTTTAAGAGGGGAAAAACAGCCGCGGTCATGGGCGTTGTCCCAGTGGATAAGCCTGAAAGCTACGGAATCATCGAACTGGATGCAGAAAAAAAAGTTAAACGCATAGTCGAGAAACCAGCCGCGGGAAAAGCTCCCTCGAACTTGGCTAACGCAGGAATCTATGCTTTCTCAAAAGAGGTCTTCGGCAAAATCAAAAAGACCAAAGCTTCAGTCCGCGGCGAATGGGAACTCACCGACGCCATAACCATGCTTGCGACTGAGGGCAAGACGGTTTTGGCAGCGCAACTCAGCAATGACGACTGGTTTGATGTGGGCAGGCCATGGGATTTGCTCGATGCCAACGTTTGGGCGCTAAAACGCATGGACCACAAAGTGTTGGGAACAGTCGAGCAGGGTGCACACCTGATTGGCCCCGTCACAGTGGCTGAGTCCGCGCGGGTTCGCTCGGGTGCATATATCGAAGGGCCCGTCTTCATAGACGAAGAAGCAGACGTCGGACCCAACTGCTACATTCGGGCAGGCACAAGCCTTGGCAAAAAAACACGGGTCGGCAACGGCTGTGAAATCAAGAATAGCATCCTCATGGACGGAACCCATGCGGGACACCTCTCGTATGTTGGCGACAGCATTCTTGGCGAAAAATGCAACTTGGGCGCAGGTACAATAATTGCGAACTACCGATTCGACGCAGGCTTAATCAAAATGATGGTTAAAGACCAAGTCGTAAACACTGGCAGACGAAAACTCGGAGCGGTGTTGGGCGACAACGTGAAGACCGGGATAAAGTCGCTGTTCATGCCAGGTGTGAAGGTGGGTGCGAATACGTGGGTTGGAGCCAACTTCATGGTGGAAAAAGACTTACCCGCAAACAGCATCGCGTTACTAAAACAGGACTGCGAAATAAAACAAAAAAAGTAGAGTATGGTTAAACCGCTCGTTGCGACGTGAAGCTTTGGATTTTACGCTATGTTTCTGTTCCGGCGCTGGTGCTTAGCATCTGCACGTCTGCCACTTGATTCGTGTCAGCGTAGATACCCACTGTAACCTCGTTTATGTCCCCCGCGTATATACTTCCAAGTTGCATTTCAACGTACCAGTAGGGAATCAGCGCTACTGAATTGCCGCGTGTATGGGGCACCATTTGGATGGATAGGGGCGGGTGTGCTACGGTGAAGTTGGATACTTGTTTGCCTTCGATGTTCCATGTTAAGGTTTTGACATAGTTTTCAGCGATAGTTACTGCCTGTTCCTGGGAAACATCCAATCTGGTGCTTCCCACCGTGAACAAGAAGTAGCCATCTGTCATGGAGGTTAACACATTGTTTTGGAAGGTCATCTGTAACCCTTTAGCTTGGTAATCTATGCCGTTTTCAGTGTACATCCAGAAGAAAACAACTGTTCCTGATGAAACAGTAATCTGCAACTTTATGTTACCCTGCGTTATGTTCGTGTTGCTTAAAGTGCTGACTGTGTCCAAGATTCTGGTCATGTTCGTTAAGTAATCGTCGCCAGAGTTGGTTCTGTACCTTGACAGTGTGAATTTTGCGTTTTGAACGACATCGTTGGGTTGTATCTGGCTGAAGATAGGCGAGCTTTCAATCATGTCCAGTTGATACCTTGAGAAGTGGCCGTTTCTGTACCGAAAATCCACGTTTAAATTGCTCGTGCTGTTGGCAAGGGCGTACTGCATTACCTCTTCAGATACGCCGCCGAAATCCGCGCGCCACTGCATAGTGTTGCTAAGCGTAGACATAGTATAAGCCTTAGTGTTGATTTTGGTTATGTTCTGCAGAAAATTAAGCACTTTATCCGTGCCCCCGCCGTAGTTTAGCAACTGCTGGTTTTCAGCCGCAAGCGCATTCTGGGTGTTTGCAAGGTCGTTTATATGAATGAATTCAAGTGTAGCTATGCCCGACAAAACCAAAACCACGATCAGCATCGCAGAGGCGATTGCTCTCCACTTAAAAGTCGCTGTGCGTCGTTTGGGTTCAGTTTCGTGGACTTCTTCGATGCTTTTCATCGCGTTTATGGTGGCTAATCCGAAAGACGACAGTTTGTACTGGTCGTTGTCCATTTTAGATATCAGTTCGCCGAGGCTTTCAAGGTGGTAGGTCAGGTTAGGGCTTGAAATTCCAAGTTCCTCAACCATCTCCGTGAAAGTCATGGATTTGTTTCCGAGCATTCTTAGAATTTTGCGTCTAACCGGGTGCTTTAGCGAAGTGAACATTATAGAGTAGATTTCGTCTTCGTGTGAGCCAGCCATGTAAACCCCGTCTTATCTATGCAATAATCATAGCTATAAGAATTACACCAAAATTCGTGCTTTCAACATCGCCGTATTCCAAGCAGTTTTCCGCTGGATTTCATCAAAGCATCTGTACCAAACATCGGCGGTGGACAAGCCCTGCGAGAACGGGAAATAGTTGGAACCTAAAAAAGCCGAAAAAACACGGAAATAGGCTTAAATTCCTTTTCCAGTAGACTCCAAACCTTTTGGCGTCTACCTTTTTTGGTTTATATTTAAATCAAAGATAAATAGTTGAAATACAATTTCATGTACCAACCAAGGAGAAATAAAAGTTGTCTGTAGCGCAAAGAAAGTATTTTACTGAAGTGGCAACGTTAGCCGACAAAAACGTAGCCGTCATCATTAACAACGGAAAAATCTTTAACGGCACATTAGTCGGTATAAACCCCGACAACCTGAGTTTAGTATTAGGCGACGTAAAAGATGAAACTGGAAAACTCCTCATACGCTTAGTAATAAACGGATCCGTCGTCATGTCAATTTCGAGCGCAGAGAAACCATTCGACCTCAAATCACTCGCAAACAGATTGGAAAAGGTTTTCCCAACTCTAGTAGAACTAAACGAGCAAGCAGGCTACATCGTTGTTATGCGCAAAGTTAAACTAACAGAAAAAGGCGTCATGGACGGTGCAGGCAGCCCAGCAGCTGACCGCGTCCAAAAAGTCTACGACTCATTCATGAGCGACGCTAAAGCCTAAATAAACCAGCGCAGTTGCTGCTCCTCTTTCTTCTTTTCTTCTGTTATACTTCGAACGACGCCAAACGATTCTAACATCTTCTTTATTTCGTCACCGCTGGCTTCCAACCCCGACAAGTCAACGTCCAGATACAGGTATTTGCCAAGAGTCAACAAAGCATACTTTGCCGCGTTCACGTCCGGGTTCATTCCAGGCGTATCGACAAGAAGCGAGAAACCCTTCATATCACGTATCCTCGCCATGCCAACGGATAACCCTGCGATGCCAAAAACGTGGCCAACCATGACTTTTGTGCCTAAATCAAGCGCCTGCTGCATCGTATCCAAATCTGTGGCTGTACTATAGATTCCGGGCACGGGCATTGCCTCGTCTTTTTTGAAGCCGCCGATGGATATTACGAAGCGGCAGCCGAACTGCTGAGCGATGTCGAGCACTTTACCCACAAGCTCATACTGTCCCACGGTGGTTAATGCCTGAGTGTTACCGTACCAGATAATCAAGTCGCGTTCGCCATCTCGCTTGGCATAGTAGAGCTCGTTTATGGGTGTACGTGCTCCGCCGTCGCCTGTGGTTATGGCGAAATCCTGGAAAGATGAAGAGAAAATCTGGACGAAACGCGTTGCCTTGAGTTCTTTAATCAGATGCAGTGCTGCGATGTTAGCTACGAAGCCGATGCCCGGCAGCCCTTCGATTAAGATGGGGTCGTTTAAGGTTGGTTTTTCACTTATGTCAATTGAGCAAACCATGACTGTGCACTTCAGGTGGGTATTAGACGAATAAAACGATATAAGGCTGCCTAATCCAAATTGGAATCCGACTTAAATTTTTAGTCAGAAGTTAGCTGTTGAGTTTTAACGTTTTCTTCTTCAGCGATGGTAGCCGCTGGCTTGGCGGATTCCAACGTGCTGGGTGCGGTTGGCAGGGTTTTCTTTCTTGGTTTAACGCGTTTTCTCTTGGGTTTTGCCGAGTTTTCTTTGCCTCTTAGCTTAAACGTGATACTGCTGTCTTTCCCGCCTCTTGGCCAGAAGAATGCACTTGCAAACACAATGATGAACGAGATGAAAATAAGCATAAACAACGTGTCGTAAGCCTGACCTATTGTTGTTTTCCAAAGGTAACATTGGAAGTAGTCATCAGAATAAGGACCTGGACCAGGCCAGCTCCAACCGTGTCCGCCGCCTGACCACCACACGGGACCAGACACTATCAAGTCAAGTTGCCACAGGCTAAAGAAGAGCAAGCCCATAGCGACCATTACGCCTATGAGGTTAACGATGGTGCTTGTTCTGACCAGATTATGCCACCGTTCTTTAATTCGGGTGGCACGGGTTTCTTTCTGTTCGATTCTCTTGGCTTTTTATGGCTTCTTTATCCTTCTAAAGTTCAAGTAACCCATAGCTGAGAATCGAGCCGTTTCAAACATGCCGTAGACAAAAACTCCAGTGCCTGCAAGGAGCAACCCGAAGCCTGCGTAATTCATTGTGGTGGTTTTTGCGTATGAACTAGCTATTAGTGAGCCGTTGACGAGCATAATTAATCCAGTTCCGATTGCCCATACGCTGCCCAAAATAACTCTTGGTCCGACGCCATCATATAACTCCACGATTTCTCCCCCACCTGCACCGGGGTACTTCAGCATAACCGATGTAGAAAACGTAGCTGTCATCGTTCTATCAATCGCGTTAGCTATCTTGATAATCATCCTCAACAGGAAATTCAGTTCACCTAAAAATCGCGAAACACCAAACCAGACGAGTCTCCCCAAAAAGAAAAGTGCCCAGTGAAAAACTGTTTCGTTCGCCGAGTTTTCATGAGGGTTTAAGCTAATGTTTTTTATAAGCGAGCAATGCTTCTTGTTTAGGTTTCACCTTGAGCTTTGAAATTAAAGAAAAAGACTTGCTTGGCAGAATCGGCAAACTGAAAACCAAAAGCGGCACAGTGGAAACACCCCTCCTGTTCCCAGTCATCAACCCCAGCATCCAGCCTATCCCGCCTCAAAAGCTCAAGGATACATTCGGGTTCCAAGCAGTCATCACGAACTCTTACATCATCAAAAAACGCTACGACAACAAACCCATAGAGTTGGGCTTGCATAAATTCCTCGATTTCGACGGCTCCATCATGACGGATTCAGGCGCCTACCAAATCCTCGTTTACGGCGACATCGATGTTTCCCAGAAAGAAATCGTAGCTTACCAAGAGGGCATAGGCAGCGACATCGCCACTATCCTTGATATTCCTACAGGTTGGAAAGTAACTAAAGAACAAGCCCAAGTGACTGTGGCAGAAACCCTCAAGCGCGCCAAAGCTTTCTTCGAAGTTAAAACCCGCGATGATATCTTGTGGGTTGGACCCGTGCAGGGCGGAAAACACCTTGACCTTGTCGCAAGTTCAGCGATTGAAATGGGTAAGTTGCCTTTCCAGATCCACGCGCTCGGCAGCCCCACTGAAGTCATGGAGAGCTACCGCTACGATGTGCTCGCAGACATGATTTTAACCGCTAAAAAAGGCTTACCCATCGAGCGTCCTTTGCACTTGTTTGGCGCTGGACACCCATCCATGTTCGCGTTGGCAGTGGCGTTGGGCTGCGACCTGTTCGATTCTGCAGCTTACGCATTGTACGCCCGCGAAAATCGTTACATGACCGAAAACGGCACATGGCGATTAAACGAACTCGACTATTTCCCATGTTGCTGTCCACGATGCTCCGCGGAAACCCCAAGAGACTTAGAGAAGAAATCGCCCAAGGAACGCGAAGTTTTCTTAGCCGAACATAACCTCTACGTTTGCATCGCAGAACTCAAACGCATTAAACAAGCCATACGTGACGGCAGACTCTGGGAACACACAGAGATGCGTATGCACGCCCACCCAGCACTGCTTTCAGCCCTAAAACACCTGCGCAAACACGAAGACTTCCTCGAAAAATACAGCCCAACCGCGAAAAGCAGTGGCTTCTTTTTCTTCGACTCAGTGGGGCTTGCACGACCAGAAATCACACATTATAGAAACCGCTTAACGGAACGGTACACGTCGCCCAGCGAAGCAAAAGTACTGTTGCTTGTGCCGCAGACCAGAAACAAACCCTTCCATAAAGCGCCGGAATTCAAGAAAATCAGGCAGCTCTACAAGAGTTTAGGCAAAGGACTCTCGGTTCAAGTTCACGTATGCGTTTATTGTGCTCCGTTTGGCGTGGTGCCGCTGGAGCTGGATGAGGTTTATCCGTTGTCGCAGCATGAAAGTGCGCATCCGTTTGATTTGGACACCATAAATTACGTTGCAAGCCAAACAGCAGAGTACATCAAGCGTTCAACCTATCAAAGCGTCGCGTTGCTAAACGACCCCAAACACTGGAGCGATGCAGTCAAAACAGCCGCCGAGTCCGCTTGCAACGCCAATGACTTATCGTTCGATTCTGTTGACGCCAACGTGCAGGGCAGCCGAGAGATTTTCAGCCATTTAGAAGACATACTGCGAAAACAGTTGGATGAAAAACTCTGATTTAATCTTGGGTCCCAATAATCCTGGTGTTTCCGCTTAAGGGCTTGCTTAGGAAGCGAAGCTGACAATTTTTGTCAACTTGGCTTGACAAGCTTGCAAAGGCTTGCACGCTAAACGGTAAATT
>Ga0114951_10000830_pt1 | contig 41254 bp, 32 predicted proteins | sample AM7aDNAmetaG_FD_88677 | JGI IMG/M metagenome (GOLD analysis project Ga0114951, IMG submission 88677) | Freshwater microbial communities from Finland to study Microbial Dark Matter (Phase II) - AM7a DNA metaG | ecosystem: Environmental > Aquatic > Freshwater > Lake | place: Finland: Lake Alinen... | reverse complement strand
TTCTTTGTTATAATTCTGTTAGTCTTAAAAACCACTGACGGTTTTACTGCGAGAGCGGGCAAAAAGACACCGGCCAAGAAGCAAAATCCAAAAAAAGCGATGAAGCTTAAAGATATACCATTTTAATAGGAGGCGTTATGATCAAGGCAAGTGAAATATTTGGCGAACTGACATTCAGTAAAAAAGTCATGAAGGCGAAACTCAGTAAAGAGATCTACAAAAAACTTATGGAGACTATCGAGGAAGGCAAAGCCCTCGATCAGGATATTGCAGGAGATGTTGCACATGCCATGAAAGAATGGGCAATGGAAAACGGGGCCACTCATTTTACTCACTGGTTTCAGCCTCAAAGGGGCGGTACCGCGGAAAAACATGATGCTTTTCTTTCTTACGGCGAAGATGGTGAGATGATAGAGCGGTTGTCTCCCGGACAATTAATTCAGTCCGAACCTGATGCTTCTTCTTTCCCTTCCGGCGGAATAAGATCCACATTTGAAGCCAGAGGATATACTGCCTGGGATCCGACTTCACCCGCCTTCCTTATCGTTTCTGAGCAGGCAAAAACACTGGTTATTCCTTCCGTGTTTCTTTCCTGGACAGGGGAGGTTCTTGACCTTAAAGCGCCTCTTCTTCGCTCACAGCGCGCGTTAACTGAAGAAGCCATAAAACTTCAAAGGCTTCTTGGCAACCGGACTTCAAAAAGAATTAAAGTTTATGTCGGTCCGGAACAGGAATATTTTCTTTTTAACAAAGAACTCTGGAACACCAGGCCGGATCTTTTCATCTGCAACAGAACGCTCTTTGGCGCTCTTCCGGCGAAGGGCCAGCAAATGGAAGACCATTATTTTGGTTCTATAAAAAGTAAAGTGCTTAATTTTATGGAAGAGCTTGATATTGAACTTTACAGGCGCGGCGTACCTGCAAAAACAAGGCACAACGAAGTAGCGCCGAACCAGTTTGAAATAGCGCCGCTTTACAATGAATCAAATCTGGGCATTGATAATAACCTGAAACTTATGGATATAATGCATAAAGTTGCGGAAAAACACGGGTTGGTAGCCTGTCTTCACGAAAAACCTATGTCGGGTGTTAATGGTTCGGGCAAGCATCTTAATTGGTCGCTGGGTGATGAGACCGGCATCAATTATCTAGAGCCGTCAAAATCTCCCTTAAAGAATCTCAACTTTCTTATAACCATAGGGGCGATACTCTACGGGGTAAACAAGTTTGGAGGAATTCTCCGGGCTTCCGTTGCTGACGCGGGGAATGATCACCGTCTTGGAGCAAATGAAGCTCCGCCGGCCATTATGTCTATCTATCTTGGCGAATATCTTAATGCGCTCTTTAATGAGATAGAAGGTATAACTGCTAAGCCTACAGAAAAACAGCTTGCGCATATCAGCCTTGGAGTTCAGAATCTCCCCAAGGTAGCTAAAGATACTTCAGACAGGAACAGGACTTCCCCTATTGCTTTTACCGGCAACAAGTTTGAATTCAGAGCGGTCGGTTCTTCCCAGAACTGCGCGGAAGCGGCAACGGTATTTAATCTTATCGCGGCTTACGGGTACAAGGAGTTCTACGACAGGCTTTCCAAGATGAAGGGTGATGTTAGAGGGAATGCTATTCTTGTTCTCAAAGATATTTTAAAAGAGACTAAGAGAGTAAGATTTGAAGGCAACGGTTATTCAGAAGAATGGCATAAAGAAGCTGCAAAGAGAGGGCTTCCTAACGCCAAGAACACACCGGAAGCTTTGAAGCTTTTCTTGGATAAAGATGTGGTTAAAATGTTCGGGGACTTCAAGGTGCTTTCTGAGAGGGAATTACACTCTAAGATTGAGGTTAAACTTGAAACTTATGTAAAGATAAAGGACATAGAATTTAAGACAGCAAAGAATATCGCAAAGACGCTTATTCTTCCTGCAGTTGCTAAACATATGAGAAAAACAGCAGAAACAGCTAGCTCGGTTAAGGATGCCGGTGTGAACTCCAAGGTTCTTGCGGCCGAAGTAAAGGAAATAGAAGCCGCTTATGCCGATATAAGAGAGAACCTTTCCAAGTTCGAAGCGTATCAGGAAAAACTGGAAAAGATGCAAGATATTCACAAAAAAGCCTCTTCCTGTGCGGAAGAAGGTTCTGATGGGTTGCTTGCACTTAGAAAAGCAGTTGATTTTGCTGAAGCCATTGTGGCTAACGATCTTTGGCCTATGGCGAAGTATCAAGATTTACTGCTCAAACTGTAAAATAGTATAGAAATCCGAAAAAAAAGTAAGCCGGCAATGCAGCCGGATATTGCAGAATAAATTTGGACACTGATGTCCGGATAGTCCGCATGGTTGCGGTTATCCGGACATTTTTTTTAAGACAGTTAAAGATAACAGACCCTCATACATACCTTCTCCCGGGTTAGAGCAATTGAGCAATGGACAATAGAAAATAGATAGAAGAAAAACAAGATGAATTATGAGAAGTTGAGCATAGCGAAAACTGTCAATGCTTTGTGGCGGAGAAGCTGAGGAAAAGGAGGAAAGTAATGATTAACACGGGAGACACAGCTTTTGTGCTGATAGCTGCAGCTATGGTGCTTTTGATGACCCCCGGGCTGGCTTTTTTTTATGGGGGCATGGTTAGAAGGAAAAATATTTTGGGCGTTCTGATGCAGTGTTTTATCATCATGTGCGTTTTGGGTCTCCAGTGGGTTCTTTTTGGATATTCTCTTTCATTTTCTCCGGGCAATTCCTTTATCGGCTCTTTAGACTGGATAGGTCTTAAAGGTGTAGGGCTTGAGCCTAATGTTGATTATGCGGCAACCATCCCTCACCAAGCTTTTATGATCTTTCAGGCTATGTTTGCGATAATTACACCTGCGCTAATAATAGGCGCTTTCGCGGAGAGAATGAAATTTTCGGCGTTTATTGTTTTTACTATTCTTTGGGCTTTTTTTGTTTATGACCCAATTGCTCACATGGTTTGGGGAAGCGGCGGATTTTTAAAGAATTTGGGTGTTTTGGATTTTGCCGGAGGTATTGTTGTACACATTAATGCCGGAATAGCCGCGCTTGTTGCGGCACTGTATCTTGGTAAAAGAAAAAACTTTCCCCAGGCAGTTGCTCCTCACAATTTACCGTTTACGGTTCTTGGAGCCGGGCTTCTTTGGTTTGGTTGGTTCGGTTTTAATGCGGGGTCGGCTCTTTCCGCTAACGGAATAGCAGTGAATGCTTTTGTTGTGACTAATACGGCCGGTGCCGCGGCCGGTTTGACCTGGGCGCTTATAGACTGGCTGTATAACGGAAAACCAACAATGTTTGGGACAATAACCGGGGCTATTGCCGGGCTTGCTGCAATTACTCCCGCGGCGGGTTATGTCGGAGTTGTTCCGGCTATTATTATAGGTGCCAGCGTCTCTCTTATCGGTTTCTTTATGGTGGCGATTGTGAAATTCAAATTCGCTTATGATGATTCGCTTGATGCTTTCGGTGTTCACGGCATAGGCGGCATTATCGGCGTACTTGCCTTAGGACTTTTTGCCAGTAAGGCTCTTAATCCGGCAGGGGCTGACGGCTTGTTAAACGGTAATCCAAAATTCTTCGTTATCCAGCTGGTGGCGGTACTTTTCACTGTAGTATATTCTCTGGTGGTTACTTTTGTTATACTTAAGGTTGTAGATAAATTAATTGGTGTAAGAGTGAATGAAAAAGATGAAGCAGTCGGATTAGATCTTTCTCAGCACAAGGAAACGGCATATACTGTTCTTGAATAAGAACGGTTCATAAGGTTTGTAACGGTTTATAAAGTTCATAAGCAAAGCTTTTCTCGATTGGAAAGATATTTATATGTCAATGGCAGTTGACATAGCGAGATAAAGTTTTACAGTAAGGAGGAATATCTATCAAAGATTTTTAACTTTACAAACATTATTAACATTAAAAACGTTCTGAACTTTGACGACGACGAAGGAGGAGGAAAACATGAAATTAGTTATCGCGATAATACAGCCGCATAAACTTGAAGATGTAAAACACGAATTATATCAAGAAGAGGTTAACCTTATAACCGTTTCAGAGGTTCTGGGACACGGTCGGCAAAAAGGTGTTACAGAGATTTACAGAGGTATAAAGGAAACCGGAAACCTTTTAAGAAAGATTCGTCTGGAAATAGCGGTAAATGATGATTATCTGGAAAGAACTATAAAGGCTATTACGAAAGGGGCCAGGACAGGGGAGACCGGGGATGGCAAGATATTTGTCCTGGATCTCAAAGAGTGCGTAAGGATTAGGACAGGTGAGACAGGGAAAGAAGCGATAGGGTAAATACTAATAAAATAAAAGAACCGGCAAAGAAAAAGCCGGCAAATGGAAAACAATTAGGACGTTGATGTCCGGAGATTCCGCATGGAAGCGGGTATCCGGACATTTTAATTAAGGGGTAAAGTTAAGCAAAGAAAAGCAGGAGTAGAATAAGAGAATAGCAAATAATTAGCCGGCAAAGTAAAAAGACGGCAGACACAGGTTGGGACCTTGATGTCCGGTAATTCGCAAAGAAGCGGGAATCCGGATGTTTTATTTTGTAATGTTTTTGGCTTAAATCAGTGGAATCTAGTAGAGTTGAAATCGGTGAAATCGGTGAAATTTTGTTCTAGAAGGAGAATGTATGATAAATTCAGGAGATACGGCTTTTGTTCTGATTGCTGCGGCCATGGTGTTATTAATGACCCCGGGTCTGGCGTTCTTTTACGGGGGTATGGTTAGAAGGAAAAATGTTCTTGGTGTTTTAATGCAGTGTTTTGTTATTATGTGCGTGCTGGGTTTGCAGTGGGTTCTTTTAGGCTACTCTTTAGCTTTCGCTCCGGGAAATTCCTTTATCGGTTCTTTAGACTGGGTAGGGCTTAAAGATGTAGGGCTTGAGCCTTATGCGGATTATGCCGCAACCATTCCGCACCAGGCGTTTATGATTTTTCAGGGGATGTTTGCGATAATTACGCCTGCGTTGATTATCGGCGCTTTTGCGGAAAGAATGAAATTTTCTGCTTTTCTTTTATTTAGCATTCTTTGGGCCTTCCTTGTCTATGATCCGATTGCTCATATGGTTTGGGGAGTCGGCGGTCTTTTTCGAAATCTTGGAGCCCTGGATTTCGCCGGAGGCACAGTTGTTCACATCAACGCAGGTATAGCTGCTCTTGTCACTGCGCTATATCTCGGCAAAAGAAAGAATTTCCCTCAGGCTGTTGCTCCGCACAATCTCCCTTTTACTGTGCTTGGTGCGGGACTCCTATGGTTTGGGTGGTTCGGGTTTAACGCCGGTTCTGCGCTTGCCGCCAATGGTATTTCCGTAAATGCTTTTGTGGTAACCAATACAGCCGCCGCAGCTGCGGGATTAACCTGGGCTCTTATTGATTGGCTGCACAATGGAAAACCTACGATGTTTGGTACGGTGACCGGGGCTGTTGCTGGACTTGTCGCCATCACCCCCGCTGCCGGTTTTGTCGGAGTAATTCCTGCGGTAATTATAGGTTTCTGTGTTTCTATAATCTGCTTCCTTATGGTGGCCATTGTAAAAATGAAATTTGGTTATGATGATTCACTGGATGCATTTGGTGTGCATGGTATTGGCGGAATTTTTGGCGCGCTTGCAACAGGTTTGTTTGCCAGTAAAGTAATCAATCCCGCAGGAGCGGACGGACTATTTAATGGCAACCCAAAATTGTTTTTAATTCAACTTGCCGCGGTGTCTTTCACTATTGTCTATTCACTGGTGGTGACTTTTGTAATTTTAAAAGTTATAGATAAATTAATCGGAGTAAGGGTCAGTGAAAAGGATGAAGCGGTCGGGTTGGACTTAACCCAGCACAAAGAAACAGCGTACACGGTTCTAGAATAGGACCGTTCATAAGGTTTGTAAGGTTCATAAAGTTTATAACGTCTTTGTTTAAGGAGGATCTAAAAAATATCCTTCAAAGATTTTAGACCTTACAAACATTACAAACGTTAAGAACTTTATAAACTACTCCTACGGAGGTTTCATGAAATTAGTTATCGCGATAATACAACCGCACAAACTTGAAGATGTGAAACACGAATTATATCAAGAAGAGGTGAACCTAATAACCGTTTCCGAAGTTCTCGGCCATGGCCGTCAAAAAGGCGTTACCGAAGTTTACCGGGGAATCAAAGAGACCGGGAATTTACTCCGGAAGATTCGCCTGGAAATAGCGGTAAACGACAGTTATCTGGAGAAAACCATAAATGCTATAACAAAAGGAGCCAGAACCGGAGAGACCGGGGACGGCAAGATCTTTGTCCTGGATCTTAAAGAATGTATAAGAATAAGGACGGGTGAAACCGGAAAAGAAGCAATAGGCTAGACCAGAAGGGTAGAGGGTCGGAAGTTTTGAAGGTCAGAGGGGCAGCAAAAATAAGAATTTAGCTGTACTTCCGTACCTCGGACCTTCTGCCCCTCTTATTTTCCCCTCTTGACAAAAATATAACCATGTGGTATAGTTTCGATTGAAACTATTTCTTGTGAAAGTAACCGGAGGCGTAGAGTATGGAAAATATTTACGATAGAATAGAAAAAGTGAGACATACTTTTATGAAAATAATGCCGAAGATAAACTCTAAGATTATGCTTACCGGCACCCAAAACCCGATGTTAAATTTCACCATATCCGAGTTAAGAATATTGCAACTTTTCAAGGAACAGGAAAAATACAAGATGTCGGAACTTGCCCACGCCTGCGGCATGCCTTTGCCTACGGCAACCCATGTCGTTGATAAACTTGTAAAAAATAAATTTGCAAAACGGGTGCTTGACGGGAAAGACCGCCGCGTAATATATATTGAATTTACCGGGAAGGGTAAAAAAGCTATGGCGGAGTGCGATATTCATCACAAGGAAAATGTTATTAAGATGATGAGTATGCTTGAAAAAGAAGATCAAGAACGATTGGTTTCCACGACAGAGCAATTTGCCGCGGTTTTAGAGGAGATAAGCGAAAAAATGGAGAAGAAGATTAAAGTAAAGGAAGGTGGCAAATGAAGAAGTTATTAATATTAAATATTATTTTTTGTTTTGGATTTTTGGCCGAAGAGTTGACACTTGAGGATAGTGTAAGTTACGCTCTGGCTCATAACCGGGCAATAGTTGCGGCGAAAGAAAAAGTAAAAGCGACCGAAGGTGGATTAACTTCCTCCACCGGCCTGCTTTACCCTCAGCTTTCAGCTACCGGAATTTATACCAAAAACTCAGCTTTATCCCAGTATGTTTATGGGGACCCCATTAAAATACCAGTTTTCACCGCCGGCGGCGTTCCAAAGACGGATTACATACCTTTTTCAATGCCGAATGTTACGGCAGACAGGCTCGGAGATATGTATGTGGCAAAACTTTCTTTGGCCTGGCCGGTCTTCACCTGGGGAAAAATACAGGGTTTGGTTGAAATTGCCGAAGCAAATAAAAATATTGCAGAAAAAGACCTGGAGAAAACCATTCAGGATATTACCTATGAAGTAAAAAGCGGCTTTTATTCTCTTTTAATGTCGGCGCAGATGGTTAAAGTTCTTGAGGAAACAAAAAAATCACTTGAGGCTCATGTTATAGTGGTTGAAAAAAGATATGAAGCCGGTTTAGCGTCAAAATTTGAACTGCTCCGGGCTAAGGTGCAGCTGGCTAATATAGAACCACAGTTGAACCGCGCGAAAAATGGATATGAACTTGCGCTAATGGGTTTTAATAACAGCCTGAGCTCGGAGAGAAACGACAAGTATACCGTAATAGGCGAATTTAAATATGAAAAGGAAACTTTTGATCTGGCCGTCTGTTTAAATAGCGCGTTTGAAAACAGAGTGGAAATAAAACAGATGACAGAAAGAATAAAAATGCTGCAGGCTGCTTTAAATATCGCGGTTGCGGGCTTTAGGCCCTCATTCACAATTACGGCAAATTATTCTACTAATATGGGCGCCCAGCTTCCGCCTAACGACACGGCCTGGGCCACAGGCTGGGATGCGGGAGGTATAATTTCGATACCGCTTTTTGACGGTTTTTCAGCAAGCGGAAAGTATGATGAGGCAGAAGCCAATTTAAAGCAAGTCTTAATAGCGAAAATACAGCTTTTAGATGGCATTAATATAGAAGTGAAAGGAGCTTTCCTTACCCTGGAAGCCACCGAAAAAACTATTATTGCCCAGGCCGAAAATATAGGCATGGCAAAAGAAAGTCTCAATATGGTTAAAGAACGCTATACGCAGGGCTTATCCACAAACCTGGATGTACTTGATACCGAGGTAAGTTATCTTCAAACAGAAATCAGCTATTATCAGTCCTTATACGACCAGATACTGGCGAAAGAAAAACTTAGAAAAGCTATAGGAAAAATTGGAGGAGAATATGTTAAAAAATAAAAGGTTATATATTGTGTCAGCGGTTCTGGTTCTTATTACTGTCTTTGGTTGCGGCAAAAAGCAGGATGTTACTAAGGAAGCTTTTGCTGCTACGGAGTCAAAGTCAGAAGGGCTTCCAATATATACGGTTAGGGCTAAACTTTCCATTATAGAGGACAAAATAAGTTCCATCGGGACGGTCTACCCGTTTGAACAGAACAATATTTATTCCAAGGGCTCCGGACGGCTGGTAAAGTATCTGGTGGAAGAAGGCCAGATAGTGAAAAAGGATGATGTTATAGCTTATATTGACAGGGATGAGGTCGGCTATGAATTCACGCAGAACCCTGTAAAAAGTCCGGCCGGTGGTGTAATACTAAAAAAATATCTTGATGTAGGCGCAACCATAAGCGCCATGATGGGCTCGGTTGCGGGCGCTACTCCCGTTGCCTCCGTCGGAGACTTAAGCAAGGTAAAGATAGTTTTAACAATAGTAGAATCTGATATCAGCAGGATAAAGGTCGGGCAGGCCGCAAAGGTAATGCTTGAGGCCTATGCCGACAAGGTTTTTACCGGTAATGTCTACACGGTCGCCCCGACTGCAGATCCCCTAAACCACACCAGCAAGGTCGAAATCTTGGCGGATAACAAAGACGGGCTTATCAAAGCCGGAATGTCCGCAGAAGTGGAGGTTGTTGTCGCATCAAAAGGCTCCGCAGTAGTGATACCCCGGAATGCTCTTATCAGAAAAGCCGGTGAGGTATATGTCTTTGGTATAAAAGATAAGATTGCAAAAAAGACGCTCGTGCAAACGGGTTATGACAACGGTCTGGAAATTGAAATTAAAAAAGGGTTGAATCCCGGCGAACTTATCGCAAACAGCGACTTTAATGTTATCCAGGATGGTTTAAGAGTAAAAGATTCCGGTCTTACAAAGTAAGCTACTGCTTAAGGGAGAGGTGTTAAATGAATATATTTGATTTTTCAGTTAAAAGGCCGGTAACCACGATAATGCTTATGCTGATTTTTGCAGTCCTAGGCCTTATCAGTCTTCTATATTTGAAAACGGAACTTATTCCGTCACTGACCTTTCCCAATTTGATGGTCGTGACCGAATACCCGGGTGCCGGGCCGCTTGAGGTGGAAAAAGGTTTGACTAGGCCCTTAGAGACGGCCATTCGCAGTGTTTCCGGTATTAAAAATGCCAAATCCACCAGTTCAGAAGGCGTCTGTGTCATTAACGCTGAATTCAACTGGGGAGAGAATCTTGATGAAGCTACCAACCAGATAAGGGACCGGGTAGGCAGGATAAAGAACTATCTCCCTTCCGATGCCAAGGATCCCGTTATAATAAAAATGGACACCAGCGGTATTCCTGTGCTGGTAATGTCGGTACGGTCAAATAAAAATTATAATTTAGATGTGCAGATGATAAATAAATTTTGCACCGACAATATGCAGCCAAAACTTGAAAGAACCAAGGGTGTTGCCTCGGTCTATGTTATCGGGGGCAGAGACAGGGAGATACAAGTCAACTGCGACCGGCAGAAATTATACGCTTACGGAATATCTCTTTCGCAGATTCTTGGAAAGATAAGAATGGAAAACCTTAATGTTTCCGCCGGAAATATCGCGGATGCCGCCGATACCGAATTTTTGGTGAGAGGCGAAGGCGAATTTAAAAAACCTGAAGAAATAGAAAATATCATAGTCGGGATGAAGAACGGTGCCCCGATTTTCGTGAAGGATGTGGGAAAAGTCAACGATTCCTACGCGGACGAAATAGGAAAATCTAAAATAAACGGTTCGCGAAGCATCTCGATGATTGTTATGAAAGAAACTGACGCGAACACCGTTGAGGTAGCCGCTAATGTCAGAAAATCACTCAAAGTAATTGAAAAGGAATTTCCTGAAGGACTTGGTTATACCATCAATTTTGACACCTCAACGATAATAAGCGATTCGATTAACGCCCTTATAAAAAGCGCATTGGAAGGCGCGGTACTCGCCGCGATAATAATATTCCTCTTTTTGGGCAAGGTGAATCCGACGCTTATAATATGTATCTCCATACCGATTTCATTACTTATCGCTTTTACCTCGATGTATTTTACCGGATATACTATAAACATTATGACTCTCGGCGGCTTGGTCATCGCGCTCGGGCGCTTGGTGGATGACTCCGTCGTGGTCATGGAAAATATTTTCCGGCGGCGCCAGCTCGGAGAGAGCGCTTTTACGGCGGCTGTGGAAGGCTCCAAGGAAGTGGCGGTACCCGTTATATCTTCTACCATAGTCACGGTTATCGTTTTCCTTCCCATTGTTTTTGCAGAAGGCATGGCTGTCCAACTCTTTAAAGCCTTTGGTGCCACGGTGTTTTTTGCGCTTACAGGTTCTCTAATAGTGGCCTTTACCATTGTTCCCATGCTGGCATCAAAACTTTTTGATAAAGGTATAGGTTCCCACGAGGCAGATAGCAATACCCGGTATGACCGGTTCAAAAAAGCCTATGGGCGCTCCCTGCACACCGCCCTTTCGCATAAGGGCAAAGTACTCCTTATACTTGCCGGTATACTGGTTCTGACAGGTGTCATGTTCAGCCGGATAGGAAAAGAATTTATTCCGTCATTCGTATCAGGAAAATATCAGGTTATGGTCAAGCTTCCCAAAGGGTCATCTTTGGATGCTACTGAGAAAGTCACAGACAGGGTAGAAAAAGAACTTAGAGCTGCCTGTGCTGATAATCTTGAAAACATCTCCATGAATATTGGCACCAGCGCGGCTGCCAGGGCTTTCCGGGGTCAGGCCTCAGGCACAGAATCTGCGCAGGTTATGGTCAGCTTAATTCCCGGTCAGAAGGGGATTAAGGATAAAGATCTTTACGATGCCTTAGATCGCGCGGGAAAAGAGAATAAGGGAGCAGACATAAGCATGCAGGCCGCCGGTTTCAGTACAGGTTCTTCAAGGCCCATAGAAATAAAAATCTACGGTGAAGACCTTGACCTGTTAAAAAGAATAGGCGCGGATTTGACCGGAAAACTCAAAGGGGTTTCCGGCATTAAATCACCTGCCTCCAGTATGGAACAGGGGCTTCCGGAATTTACTTTGAGTTTTAACAGGGATAAACTTACAAAATACGGGCTTACGGTTGCCCAGGTGGGTTCCGAGATGACTTCCGCTGTTGACGGGGGTATTGCTTCCATATTCAGGGAGGCAGGAACCGAGTCAAATATCAGGGTAAGGCTTACAGAAAAATACCGCAAAACCTCAAAGGATTTACTGGAAGTTCCGATATCTTCTCCTTTGGGCTTTGTTATTCCATTAAAAGATGTGGTTGATTTTAAAAACAGCGAAGGCCCGGCTCAGGTTGACAGGGAAAACGCAAAAAGATTGGTTAGTGTCACAGCTGACTATGCCGGCAGGGATCTCTCCGCAGTTGTTACTGATGTACAGAAGGTGCTTGATAAAATAAGCCTTCCTCAGGGATATTTCTACGAATTTGGCGGCGCCGAGAAGGACAGGAGAGAAGCTTTTGTAACCCTGGGGCTGACATTCCTGATGTCGATACTTTTAATATACATGATTCTGGCCTCACTTTATGAATCCTTCATTCATCCGTTCACCGTGCTGCTTTCGGTTCCATTTGCAATAACCGGCGCCTTAATCGCTCTCTTTATAACCGGAACACCGCTTGGTGTAACCGCAGTAATCGGGCTAATAATGCTCGTGGGTATAGTTGCAACCAATGCTATTGTGCTTATTGACTTTGTGATAAAGCGGCGTGAAGTTGAAAAGGACAAGAGGAAGGCTATTGTAGGAGCGGCGGAAACAAGGCTCAGACCCATACTTATGACGGCCCTGGCCACGCTCTTTGCTCTTCTTCCCATAGCGCTGGGAAAGGAAACGGGTATGGAATTGCAGATACCTATGGGGATATCGGTTGTTGGCGGGCTCTTACTTTCGACCTTTATCACTCTCTATATCATACCGGTTGTGTATGATATATTTGACACTTTAAGCAAAAAAAAGCTGAAAGCGAAAGTAACAACCAAAGCCTGATTTATTTAATTAAAGCTGATTAGGTTTATTAAAGCGGGAGGGACGAATGCTTAACGACTTAAAGGCTGTTATATCTAAGACCATAGATGTAAAGAACAAAGAAATAAAACCTGAAACCAGGTTTGCCGAGGATTTGGGTGCTGATTATCTGGATATGGCAGAGATAGAAATGGCTCTTGAGGATAAATATAAAATTGACATTCTCACCGATAGGACAGTTATGTATTCGAAAACTGTAAACGATCTTTTAAAGGCTGTTGAAGAAAGGATTAAAAATAAAAAGCAGACATGATGAAATATTGCAGCCTTATACTTCTAATAGGTATATCTATCCTGAGAGCCGAAGATACCGGCGCTCTTTATACCAGGGCGCTCGAGTTATTTGATGCAAGACACCTGGATAAAGAAAATGCCGTAAAGGCCAAAGAAATAGCCGCGCAGATAGCGGAAAAAGAACCGGGCAATGTGAAAGCCCTGATTCTTTTATCAAGGTGCCACCTTTTTTACGGGGAAGGCCTTAAAACAGAAGACGAGAAACGGGCAACTTACGAAAAGGGTGCGGAGTTTGCAAAAAAAGCTCTAAAGCTTGATGAGAAAAGCGCCGACGCGCATTTTTATTATGCTGCCGGTCTGGGAAGATGTGCCCAGTTAAAAGGCATCTTTAACGCCATAGGCGCGGCCGGCGAAATAAAAAAGGAATTTGAAAGAGCGCTGGAACTTGATCCTGCGCACCCCATAGCAAAAGTTGCTCTGGCTAATTATTATTATCAGGTGCCGGGTTTGTTTGGCGGAAGCACGGAAAAAGCAATAGAACTGCTGAAAGAATCTCTGGAAATCCGGCCAAATTTAACTATGGCAGCTGTTGATCTTGCCCGCATTTATAAAAATCAGGGAAAGAAAAAAGAGGCAATTATGCTTCTCGAAAATGTTCTGGAAACTATAACTCCCGCAATAGCAGCTAACTATTACCTCTACGATAAAAAAGAAGCCGAAGAGTTACTCAAAGATTTAAAGCGATAGTTTATGCTTGTGACTGACCAATATCATATACTCCTTTAGGGAAATACTCTATGCTAAGAAGATGAAAATACTGATTCTTTTATCTGGATGTTTTATGGCGCTTCTTACTTTTGCGGGTTGTAAAGAAAATGTGCCCGCAGAAGAGGTTAAGGGGGTTGCTGGTATGGAAAATCTTCAAAAAGCCGCTTTTGCCGGCGGCTGCTTCTGGGGCGTGCAGGACCTTTTTGATCTACAAAAGGGCGTTGTTAAAAGCTTTGCCGGTTATTCCGGGGGGCATACCAAAAATCCTGTCTATAAAGATGTCTGTACGGGGACAACAGGTCACGCCGAAGCGGTCGAAGTTTACTATGACCCAAAACTCATCAACTACAAACAATTGCTGGATATATTCTTCCGGCTTCATGACCCTACGACTATGAACAGACAGGGTCCGGATGTTGGTAGCCAGTACAGATCGGTTATCTTTTACCACAACGAAACCCAGAAAAAAGAAGCCCTGGATTTTATCGCCGACCAGGAAAAGAAAAAAGTATTTTCCGAAAAAATTGTCACCGAAGTTGTCCCCGCCAAGGAATTTTACAAAGCCGAGGAATATCACCAGAAGTACTTTAAGAAGAGCGGACAGTCGGGATGTCATGTCCTTCGGACAGGTCTATAAGCAAAGCTTTTCTCGATAGGAAGGATATATCATTGTCAACGATAGTTGACAAAGCGAGATAAAGTTTGTAAGGTTCATAGCGTTCATAAGGTCTAAAATCATTGAAGTTATATTGTAAAAAGAACAAATATTCTATTCTTGTCATCTCTGAGGCTTAAATAAAGATTCACCGCTTTTACTTTACAAATCTTTAGAACTTTATGAACTCTCCTTAATATGCTATACTCAACTATGTTTAGAGCAAAGAAATATATTGCAGGTATTATCCTGCTTATATCTATCGCCATAAGTTGCGCCGGGGAGAATATTAGCTTGATGAATGTATATGTTGGTACCTACACAAAAAAAACAGAGAGCAAAGGTATCTACCTGCTAAAGTTTGACCTGAAGGAAGGAAAGCTCAGTGAAGGTGTTCCTGCCGGGGAAATCGAAAACCCGTCGTTTTTAGCGGTGCATCCTAAACGGAAGTTATTGTATGCCGTGGGTGAGGTAAGTGCAAAAACCGGAATTGTCAGCGCTTTTGCTATAGATGCGCTTACCGGAAAACTGACACTACTGAATCAGCAGTCATCCGGCGGCGCCGGGCCCTGCCATCTCAGTATTGATAAAGAAGGAAAGAATGTTCTTGTCGCAAATTATTCCGGAGGGAGCGTTGCGGTTCTCCCTATAGGGCCGGAGGGAAAACTTGCTGAACCTTCCTGTGTAATAGTTCATAAAGATACCGAAAATAGTGCTAAACCGCGGGAAGCTCACTGTCATTCAATAAATCTCGACTCTTCGGGAAAATATGCTTTTGTTGCAGATCTGGGGCTGGACCGGATATTTTCTTACAGGTATAACGGAGAAAAAGGAGTTCTGACCCCAAATGAGCCGAAATCACTTATTTTAGAGGCTAAATCAGGACCCAGGCATTTTGCCCGTCACCCTTCCGGTCGGTTTGCATACATTATTAATGAACTAAATTCGACTATGACCGCTGTTACTCTTAATGAAGAAAAAGGAATTTTGCGTGAGCTCCAAACCCTCTCAACCTTGCCTGAGGGTTTTACCGGAAAAAGCTACTGCGCCGAAGTGCAGGTGCATCCCTCAGGAAAATTTCTTTATGGTTCCAACCGTGGCCACGACAGTATAGTTATATTTTCAATAGAGGAAATAACCGGCCGGCTTAATATTTCCGGCTTTGAATCCACGCAAGGCAGCGGCCCGCGTAACTTTTGTATTGATCCGACAGGGCAGTATCTTTTGGCAGCTAATCAAAAATCCGACAACCTTGTAATTTTCCGGATTGACCAGGTTACCGGTTTGCTTAAATCCATAGGACAAAAGATTAAAATCCCCTCCCCCGTTTGCATTAAGTTCCTTCCATATACTCAAGAAGGCTCCCGCTAAAATGGTATTTTACAAAAAAAGCATATACTAATATTTAAAAATGCTAAACTGCTATTAATTGTATTCTATTTTGCGAACACCAGTATTAAAACCTTACGAACTGTTGCTAATTATGATATAATTATCAATATGTTCATCCCTACAACTCTTGAAGAAACTAAAAAGCTCGGTTGGAACGCTCTCGATATCATTCTCGTTACCGGGGATGCTTATCTGGACAGTTCTTTTATTGGTGTGGCTGTAATAGGTAAAGTACTTCTTAATGCAGGCTATCGAGTCGGTATAATTGCCCAGCCGGATATGAGTTCTCCTACGGATATTAAGCGCCTGGGTGAACCGGTATTATTTTGGGGCGTAACCGCCGGTGCAGTTGATTCAATGGTTGCGAATTATACGGCCCTGCTTAGAAAGAGACTTGAAGACGATTTTACGCCGGGTGGCGCAAATAATAAAAGGCCGGAAAGAGCCACAATCGCATATACTAATTTAATAAAAAGAAATTTTAAAAAAACAAAACCTATAATTCTCGGCGGTCTTGAAGCCTCCCTGCGGCGCGTAGCGCACTATGACTATTTCACAGATTCCGTACGCCGCTCCGTGCTTTTCGATGCCAAAGCTGATATGCTTGTTTATGGTATGGGCGAAAAAGCAATATTAGAAATAGCGGAGGCACTACGAACAGGAGCTGATTGGAAAAATATTAACGGTATCTGCTATGCCGAAAGCGCCGTCAAAGCAGGCTATATTGAAATCCCTCCTTATGAGGTGGTAAAGGAAGATAAAAAGAAGTTCGCTGAAATGTTTAAAATATTCTACGACAACACCGATCCTATTGTTTCAAAGGGGCTGGTCCAAAAGCAGGACACCAGATACCTGGTGCAAAATCCGCCGCAGCCCAATTTGACCACGCCGGAACTTGATGCTATCTACGATCTGGATTACGAGCGGGAAGTTCATCCGTATTACAAACAAAAGGGCGAAGTTCGCGCTATGGAGACCATAAAATACTCCATCACTTCGCACCGGGGTTGCTACGGGGAATGCAATTTCTGTGCTTTAACCGTTCATCAGGGCACCACGGTTATTTCCAGAAGTAGTGATTCTATAATTAAAGAAGCCGAAAATATCTCCAGACGGGGTAACTTTAAAGGCTATATAACCGATATCGGGGGCCCCACCGCAAATATGTACGGCATAGAATGCGGTAAAAAACTAAAAGAAGGAAGATGCAAAGACAGGAAGTGTGTCTATCCCCAGGTTTGTCCAAAATTAAAGGTAAATCACAGCCCGCAGCTGGAGCTTTTAAGAAAAATAGCGGGCATACCGGGAATTAAAAAAGTGTTTATTGCTTCAGGCCTGCGCTATGATATGATTCTGGAGGATCGCGAATTTGGAGTTGAGTATATTGAAAAACTTGTAAAAAATCATGTCTCGGGGCAACTGAAAATAGCGCCCGAACATATTTCAGAAAAACTGACCCCGCTAATGGGGAAAACAAAAGTGGCGCATCTGCGAAAATTTAAAGAAATATTTGATGAATTGAATATCAAACACAAGAAAAACCAGTTTTTGACCTATTATATGATTGCCGCGCATCCTGGTTGCGACCTTGCTGACATGAAGGAACTCCGGGCTTTTGTGAAAAAAGAACTCAAGATGACCCCCGAACAGATTCAGGTTTTTACTCCGACACCCTCGACCTACTCAACTCTTATGTATCATACGGGCTATGAGCCTTTCACAGGCAAAAAGATATTTGTGGAAAAAAGCCTCAAAGGAAAGCGCGCGCAAAAAGACCTGATGTTTGAGATTCCTGATGACAGAGCTTACAGAGGCAAGGGAATTCCGTTAGGAGATTGAAAATCGTTACTAAAGTTTATAAAGTTTTTAATGTTTATAATGTCAACGCTTTCGAAAATAGATTTCTACTTTATAAAACCTTACAAACTTTACAAACCCTATCTTATCGCAATTGAATGATATTGTGTTTTTGAAAGGAGAAATGTTATGTCTTGCGATCATAAACATGAAATTTTTTGTGCCGGTAGGGCCGGAAAACTTATAGGATTTTTGAGGAGATTAGCGCAAAATCCTTACAGGATACTGAAACCGTATTTGAAAGACGGTATGACTGTACTTGATTTTGGGTCCGGTCCCGGATTTTTCTCAATACCGGCGGCCAGTCTTGTAGGCCCTTCGGGTAAAGTATTTGCGGTGGATGTACAGCAAAATATGCTGGATATGCTGGTTAAATATGCGGCGAAGGAAGGCGTGCTGGGAAATATTGTAGCCATAAACAACCCGGAGCACGAGATAGGCATTCAAATTGATGCAGATATTATACTCGCCATCTATGTTGTCCATGAGGTGCCGGACCGGGAAAAATTATTTCTTAACCTGAAGAAAAGATTAAAAATCGGCGGTTTGCTCCTTCTTGCCGAACCAAAACAAAGGGTAAACGAAGCTGAATTTAAGGAGACGCTTGGGTTGGCAGAAAAATACGGGTTTAAAAATACAGGCCAGTTGAAAATGATTAAAAGCAGGACAGCAATACTAAAACGAATTTAAATATTTATTCGCGAAATTAATATTTTAGTCTGTCCCTTTGTGACAGTCACTGCGTGACTGTCACACGGGGACACTCTCACATTTTTGCTTTGGATTTATATATTATATGTGTCTTTCATAAACCGGAATATAGGTTACCTGGGGTGTGTGTTTTTTGAATAATTTTCTGGTAGCGGGTGAAAGTTTTCTAAAAACTTGCGGAGTTATAGCAAAGCCGTTTGTTTTTAAGGTTGCGGCGGCGTTGACATTTTTACCGAAGAAATCCATCCTGTTATCTGATATTGCACTTATCATTGCTCCATAGTGGGCTTTGACCATGAGCCTGCAGTGTTTTATATCTTTCTTTTCAAAGTAAGAATCTGCTTTTTGTTTTAAAACCAGAAGGGTTTTTATTCCTTCGTCGGTTTTTTCTGCCGTGAAGGCTATCATGGCGGCATCACCGATAAACTTTACTAAAATGCCTCCTGCCTTTTCTACCTCGCTACTGACTATTCTATGGTATCCTGAAAGTAATCTAAAAGTTTCTTTGTCTTCCAGGGCTTGCGCTAGTTTGTTGTAGCCGGTGAGGTCTGAAAAAGAAATAAGAAATTCCTTTTCCTCAAAACGCGTGTTTTCCTGCTGTCTGGTCATAAATCCTCCTTGTTTTTCCTAATTTTAATGGCGGCCCAAAAATCCGCAGGAATACAGAGGAATCGCCGGCCCATATGTCCGGCAGTTAATTGAGTATACAATTATTTCTTCAATTTATCAATGTGATGGAAGAATTTTACTTCACGAAGGTATTTATTATCTGTGTCATCAGGAACTTGTCACAGTCCTTTCAAAACAAGTTCCAGCAACTGTTCCTCGGAGATGCCCAAATTCTTATACTTCCTGTAATAGTCGTCCACAATGTCCAGGTAGTCTCTTGCAGTGCTTTCGCGGATGGCTTTTACTTTGTTTAGGGCTTTCATGATGAGTTCGTCGGTAATTTCAATTCCCCCGGCTTTCAAAAGTTTTTCATTTTGTTTGAGAACATCTTCCACCGCGCCGGCGCCTGAATGCTTTCCGAATACAAAACGCCTTTTACCGCCGACTTCTTCTTCACGAATTACCTGGTAGATGGCGGGATGGATGAGAATGCCTGCGGTGTGGATACCCGATTCATGGGCAAAAACGCCTTCCCCTATAATAGGTTCATGCGGCTGGATGCAGATTCCGGATGCTTTTTCAACTTCCTGTCTTAACTCGTGAAGCATATCATATCTGAAGCCGGGTATCTCCACGCCGTAAAGATCTTTTAGTATCATAACAGTCTGATGTAACGAGGTGTTACCCGCGCGTTCACCTATGCCGTTAGCGGTGACACCCATATATGAAGCGCCGTGGCTCATTGCCCGGACCGTGTTGAGCGCGCTCATTCCAAAATCATTATGAAAGTGCGCGGTCATGGGCACACCGTTCAAGGCCTTGACCATCTTCGGAATATAGTAATCTACCGATTCGGGAGTAAAGACTCCGCAGGTATCGGAGAAGCACATCCTGGTCCCGCCGGCCTTTACGCAGGCCCTGGCCCATTTTACGCCGTAATCAATATTGCCGCGGGAGGAATCTTCGGAAGCAAACTCTATTCTGCTTATTCCTTTTGACCTGCCGTACTTGATAGCATCACAGATAAGATTGGTGTTGGCCTCCCTGTAAAACTTAAGAGGAGTTTTCATCCAGTCTTTTTCGGATTTGCCTTCTCTTTTTAAAAGGGTTCTGCCCAGTTTATATTTTATATGAAGATCGGAGATGGTGGAGAGGACGAGAATGGAAACATCATCAGGTTTTGCGCCTATCTTTGCGAGCGTGTTTATTACCACATCGATATCTTTGGTATTACTACGGCACATCGCAAGGATCTCTATATCTTTTCTTATCTCTCCTTTTTTCTGGGCCGCGACACAAAGTTGAAGCGCCTTCTGGTCGGTCTCGCCGTTCACGGGAAAAGCAACATCCATAGTATGCACGCCCATCTTCGAAAGAAACTTAGCCAGATGAAGTTTTTTCTCGGGTGAGAAAATAACTCCCGGCATCTGCTCGCCGTCTCTAAGCGTGTCATCATAGATGCGAATCTTGTCGGGTTTGGGAAATTTTAAATGCTTGGTAAATTTTTTTGGATCGTTGATAAGCTTGCTTAAAGGCTCGTTGAATTTGATCATAATGCCTCCGGAAAAATATGTGTCCAAAAAAGTCTATAAATGTCTGTAAAAGTTCGTAAAGGGTTTAAAGCGCATTTACTTTTATAGACTATTACGAACCTTTAAGGACCTTTATATACCGCTGATTACTACGAAAAAGCATAAATTGTGCAAATATCATTTTGCGCGTGAATAGATTACTTCGTGAGTGAATAGTTGTTAGCCGTTTCCGGTGTGCCCCACTTTTCAAGCGCTATTTTCAATTCTTTATGTTTTTCCGCGGCTTTCCTGAGCGGTATTTTCTTGTTTGTGGCTTCTATTGCCTGGTGGAAAGCTTTTGCGCCTGCAATGAGCCCCATAGGGTGTGCGTGAATACCGCCGCCGGCACCCACTATTACATCGTTGCCGAAATCCTCAATTAATTGCGGGACTATCCCGGGATACATGCCTGCAGAAGGTCCGGGCCAGGCTCTCTTTATATGGTAGAAGGGGGAAGTGAGTTCCTGTCCTATCCGGATCACTCTTTCTTTAACCATCGGAACTTTTCCGAGATGCGAAGGGTAGATGACCATGTCGCCGCCGGCCAATCTGTTTAACTTTCCAAGAACCAGATTGGAGCCCAGGCCGTAGTTAGGCGAACCAAAAAGCGCGCCTGCAAAATCCGGGTGGGATAGTATAGGTACATTTATTGCCGGGTCTTCCGCCAGGACAGACATTGCAGAGTAGGAAACAGTAAAAACATTAACCATTAAGCAGTTGGCTCCGGCTTTTACCGAGTCCCTGGCTTTTTTGAACATGACATCAAAGTTGTCGGTAATGTTTAAAGCGTAGAGTACTTTTCTTCCTGTTTCTTTATAAACTTTATCACAGGCCTTCAAGCATTCTTCGAGGCGGGCTTCAACGGTACAGAAGCAGGGGTCCGCAAGGAGTTCATCGTCCTTAATAACATCTACTCCGCCCATGCCCAGATTAAAAAGCATCTTGCCGATAGATTTCGGGTCCATTCCGATACAGGGTTTGAACATAGCCACCATTAATGGCCGGCCGTGCACATTTATAAGTTTTCTCATACCCTCGATACCGAATTTTGGGCCTTTGAATTTTTTTACGAAAGAATTCGGAAGCGTAATGTCCAGAAGTTTTAATTTTCCGGACATGGAAATATTACCGTAGAGTGCAGTTAGGATTTGCGGAATCTGGCCGTTTATATTGTCAGCCGGAAACGCAATTTTAAAAATAAAAGTTCTTTCTTTGGTGCCGGCCGGGAGTGCGTCTTCATACTGGGGGACTTCGTAAACTCCGAGGACTTTAGCTACACAGCGGTTCCTGATCTCGTCGGTTTCCTCCGGCAGCTGGACCCAGGTTCCGGTGGATTGCTCGAGGGCGATGGCTTCTACCTTTTTTAAGATATCGGTGGTTTCGCACTGGAGCATATAGAGCCCGATAATATATTTATCAGCGTCTATGCCTTCATCGTTCATGAATATTTTTGGGTCTAGCATGTTTTGTTCTCCTTACAGCATTCCCTCTCCTGCTCCTGTAAGGAGAGGCTAGGGTGAGGATAATTTAAGCAGACATTTCTGCTATACTTCTATTGTTCCAATATCGATGGATATTTTAACAGTATAATAAAACATATGCAATAGAGAAAACTCTGCAAAACTTTACACATTTAGTAAATATAACGGTTGCAATAGCCCTGTAAAAATATTAGAATCGGTCTGTGGTTTATGGCTATTATTCAGTGTCCTCCAAAACTTTGTTTTGGAGAGATCTCGCTAAAGGCGGAAAATCACTTTTCCAAAAGGAGAAAAATATGTCAGAAGTTTTCAAGCTTGGCCTAATAGGCGCAGGAATCGGTTCTGCGCATGCAACCGGAGCAAGCAAGGTTCCTGGTATAGAAGTGGCAGCTGTTGCCGATCTAAATCCGGCAAGAGCAAAACGCCTGGTCGATGAATTTGGTGTTAAAAGGGCTTATACCGATTACAAGGAGATGTTGAAGACGGAGCGGCTTGACGGAGTGGCAGTAGGTGTGCCGAATTACCTGCATAAGAAAGTGGTTATTGATGTGCTAAATGCGGGGGTTAATGTGCTCTGCGAAAAACCTATGGCAATGAACGCACGGGAATGCGAAGAAATGATTGCTGTGGCAAAGAAAAACAGAAAACATCTCATAATAGGCTTTATGCACCGTCACCGCGATGATTCAAAAGCGTTAAAACAGATTATCACGAACGGCGGACTCGGAGAGATTTATCATGCTGATGCTTATGCTTTGCGCAGAAGAGGGATTCCCGGGCTCGGAGGTTGGTTTACTACAAAGAATATGTCCGGCGGCGGCGGGCTTATCGATTTAGGGGTGCACATCTTAGACCTGACCCTTTATCAGATGGGTTTTCCTGAGCCGGACTCTGTTTCCGGAGCCACTTATATGAAGTTCGGCCACAAGAAAGATTATAATTTTGTTTCTATGTGGGGCGGACTGGTTAAGCGGGGGCAGTTTGATGTTGATGATTTTGTGACGGCTATGGTCAGATTTAAAAACGGCGCGACGCTTAATCTTGAAGTATGCTGGGCCGCAAATATAGAGAAAGAAGGGATGTATTCTGTCTTTATGGGCGACAAAGGTGGAGCTACGCTGGAAAACGGAGTGCCTTTAAAGATAACCACCGAGCATTTTGGAAAAATCGTGGATATAATTCCCCAGTTTGCCAAGGAAGACACCTGGGCGAATCAGGAGAAAAATTTTATGGAGGTTTGTACCGGGAACGCCAAACCCATAGCCCCCGCGCATCAAGGCCTGGTAGTACAAAAAATAATAGATGCTATTTATCTTTCCTCGCAAAAAAGGAAGGAAGTAAAGATAACATAAAAACAATTACTAAGATCAATCCGCCCAAATGACTGGCGGACTAAACAAGGTAGTATTGATCAGTGGAATCAGATGTGCTGTAATCTTGTTAAAAAGTGAGAAAATTAGATGTTAACTAGCAATGTGCTTGGAATACAATCTTTTTGTTTCAGAAAATTCCGGGATAATAATATTATGCTGCCTATGCTTAAAGAAGCCGGAGTCAGCACCATTGAGCTTTGCGGCGCTCATGCTGTTTTCAAGGATGCGACAACGCACCAAGCAGCTATAGACGCCTGCAAAAAGCATGGCGTGAGCATTCTCAGTATCGGCGTTGAAGGCCTGAGCAGAGATGCCGGAGAGCTAAAGGTAGTGTTTGATTTTTTAAAGGCCGGCGGCGTGAAGCACATGAGTGTTGATTTTCAGCCGGAGAATCTTGACGCTTATCTCAAGCAGGCGGAAAAATTTGCCGAGGAATACGGCGTAACGCTCGGTATCCATAATCATGGCGGAACTCACTGGCTGGGCAATGTTCAGACCTTAAGATGGTTCTTTAAAAAATGCAGTAAAAGAATAGGCCTCTCTCTGGATACCGGTTGGGCGCTTGACGCCGGAGAAAATGTGGCAAAAATTCTGGAAGAGTTCAAAGACCGGATGTATCTTATCCATCTGAAAGATTTCACCTTTGACAAATACAAAAGAAAAGAGGATGTCGTGACCGGTACGGGGATTCTTGATCTTAAACTGCTTAGGAAAACTCTTGATAGTACAGGCTTCCGGGGTCCCTATATAATAGAGTTTGAAGGTGAGCCCGAAAATCCGGTTCCTTCCCTTAAAAATTGCGTAAAGAATATCAAAGAAGCCTTGTATTAGAAAAGTTTTACAGTCCATGGTGCGAAATAGCGCCTCTTTGTTTTTCCTGCAAGTATAATAGTTATTAACTAAAATTTATCGAGCCAGAACGAGTTGCAAACTTTGGGGAAGGGTTTCAGATATTTTCCAACCGGATCGACTTTGAAAATTTCATCTCCCCGCCAGTGAAATACTGCGAATTCCTGTGTCTTAAAATTGTCGCGCCATTTTTCTTTTGTTTTATAACGGGGCAGGGAAAAGCAGAGTTTTGCTCTCAGTTTTCCTCCGGAGGCCTTGATAAATGCAAAACCCTCTCGGATAGTTATTTTTACAGGTTTGTTATTCACTGAAAGGCGGAGCGTGGCTTTTGGCACCCAGCCCGGAATCCTTATATAAAGGTCTTTGCCCGTATTATTTTGAACGGTCACACAGGATTTCCTTTTACTGCGCAAGCTTTTTACCCGGAGACCGGCCATTTTATAATCAAAATGAAAGTTTACCCTGATAGCATCCTGGGTGGTTTCAACGGTGCGCTGGTAAATTTCTATGAGGCAATGTAAGGCGGCCGCTGTAAAGTCGGTGACACAGGTCTGTCCCTTTACCTGTCCTACACTGCCGCCTATAGCACCTATAAAACGCCGCGGGAGGTTCCTAACGCAGTCTCCCTGTTTTCCGGTTCCCGGTTTTGTGGGCATAGGAACGCAAACTTGAGCCGGAATGAGCCGGCATCTGACAATGCGCTCAACATCATCCAGTAGCCCCGGTTCCTTATAATGCTCAAAAAGCATTAGTGCGATATGAGCAATATCTCCTGCCGAGGCGGGATCCCCGCCGGAAGCGCCTTTTTTGTCTCTTATATTGTGTGTTACAAATCCGGAACCTGTGATCATTTTTGCAATTGCTGCGCGGTAAGTGGCGCGGATAATATTTAATTGGTTTTTATTTTTCTTCAACCCGGCGAGCCGGAGGAGACCGCGAAGGGTATTGAGATAAGAATGGGTGTGATGTCCACAGCCGGCAGCAAGGCTTCCGTCAGAGTTAACCGTATTTTTAAAATGAAAGTCGGCCAGACGGCAAGCTTCGTTTAGGGCCGCTTTTTCCCCGGTTGCTTCATAAAAACAAAGAAGCCCTTCGATAGCGCGTCCGTGCGTATAGACGGGTAGGCCTTTGATCTTTAGTTTTTCTTTTGAAAGAAGCGGGGAGCAAAGTGCAAGATCCCAGATCCTGGGATTACTGCAGGCCTTCTTCATCTGCCCGAGAGCAAGTAAGCCCTGTTTTCTTGCACTGTCGAGTCCCCGAAATTTATAAAGAAGAGCCAGGGCCAGCAGGGTCTCGCGATAGGAATGAATATACCAGCTATCGATATTTTTTTTATCCGTGGCTTCCAGAAATATGCCTGTGGGATTATCCGAAAGTCTCCGGACATTTTTTAGCATAGTCGACTCAATTTTTCCGGGGATTTTAAATCCGCAACATTGCTCCAGGCTAAGCATTGTATGCCACCAGCGGCCGACATTATGACCGGTGCAAAAAGGACGGAAGGAATATTCGGCAATTTGATTTTTGTCGACAGCCATATGCCAGTAAGGCAGATAATTTTTCTCCGGGTTAAGACAGTTCAGGAGATTTTCTCCGCCCAACTTCAAATGCTTCAAAATATTCATAGCAGCTCCCCGGACACAAGATGAAGATTTTATGTATTATATAATACTTTTATATGTTTTAACTGATATTTCCTTAGTTGTCCGGCTTTTAAAATTTCTGATTTTATTAAAAATGGAACAAAACAAAGTGTAAAGATGTCTAAAAAGAAAGGGCGCATTACTATATTATTATTGTCTTTTTGATTAAAACGCAGGTTGACAATGAGTGTAAATGCCTGTAAAATATTAGGAAAGGGTCGATTTTTAAAGGAAAAGAATGAAAAAGGGCGCAAAAAGGAAAATACTGTTTTTTTCTCTCGGCATAATAGTATTGCTAGGGATTACAGCCTTTATCCTTGCCAAAACAGGTGTTTTTGTAAAACAATTTAAGAATATTATCGAAATTGAGCTCACCAAAGCGCTAAACCGGGAAGTCACAATAGAAAAAATTGAAGGCGGGGTTTTTGACTCTATTGAGCTAATTAATGTAAGAATAGCGGCTAAAAAAGAAATTAAAGACGGCAACCTGATAGTAATAGAAAAAGTCTCCGTCAAATACAGCTTCAAAGACATCATTTTAAACAAAAAACAGATAATTGACAGCCTGAAAGGTGTTGAGTTAATCAGGCCGTCACTGCTTATGGAAAAAGATGACCAGGGTGCCTGGAACCTTGAAGATTTTATTAACTCTCTGCCGGTCACAGAAAAAACCCTGCTGCCGGAAAAACTTACAATTTCTGTTTCCAAAGGCCTTGTCGGAATCAAAGACGGTAAAAAAAAATTTAATTCGGCCTTCAGAGATATCTACGGCAATATAGAATTTATCGGCGCCGGTAAAATTTCTTTTAAAGCCGCCTCAAAAAGCTACTCCAGTAAAAAAACCAATCTATTTGTAGACGGTATTTTCGACGCAAAAAATAAAACCAGCACGGTAATAATAGACGGGAAAGACCTTGACCTTGCCCACTACTCCTCTTATGCTTTTGCCCATATGCAAAAGCCGCCTGCAGAAATTATGGCAGGTACTTTTGATTTTCAGGTTAAGCTTTCCGATAATGTGACTGCGGAAGTTCTGCTAAAAAACGGCGAAGCAAAAATAGAAGGATTAAAAGCCGGTCTCACCGGAATAATTTCCCAGCTGACCTTCACAAAAGAAAGCGTGGTGATAAATAAATTTGCGGCCACCTTAAAGAATGCTTCTATAACAGGCAAGGGGGAAATAAATAATTATCTTGCCGGAGACCCTGAAGGTAAACTAAAAATATACATAAATGGCGCGGATCTTTCCGATTTTTCCCAGGAAGAATTTATGGCCGGTGTTTTTCCCGCGGGAATCTGCAGCGCAGGGATGACAGTAGAAGGAAAATTTTCGTCTCCTGTGTTTTCTGTAGTGGCTAACGCGCGGAATTTACGCCTTGCGGGGATAAAAACTGATAATAATGAAATGGTGCTCAAATATAAAAATGACCGGATAGATATTGAAAGTTTAAAAATATATTCATTTGACGGCATTGCCAAACTTTCCGGCAAATATGATTTAAAAAAAGATGCTCTCTCTCTTTCAGGAGAGGCCGCAGAGATGCAAGCCAAAGGAATTTTTGATCTGGCGGGAGTCCCGGGTGCTACTGGTAAGGCTGCTTTTACTTTTGAAGTCAAAGGGCCCTTAAAAAACCTGATTATTGCTTCAAAAGTTAGGGTAAATAAAATGACGCTTCAAAGCGGTAACCTCGGGGAGATTACGAGCGACCTTCTCTTCTTTGACAACGGTAAACTCCGCGTAAATGCGGTGAGCAGCGAAAAAATAACAATGAATGCGCTTTTTACTTTTCAAAACGGCCGGACCTTTACGGATGGGACAATTAAGTTTGCCGGTGCAAATTTCAGCAATGCCTACGGGTTTTTTGTGAATAACAAAATGGATCTTGCCGGGGAGACCTTTGCGACTTTTTCAATGAAAGGCCCGCTGGAAGATATTACACTTTTTGGAGATATTTCTATCAACAATTACAATTTTGAAGGCTACCGGGCAAAGAATGTGAAAGGTAACCTGACAATAAACAGAGGCTCTCTTGTAGGTACGGGATTGTATTTCAACCAGGATGACAAAGGATACATGAAAGCCGACGGCTCCATGGGTCTGACCGGGGACCTGGCCCTTAATTTGGCGGTTACTGCCACCAATATTGATTTTTCAAAAATACCGGTCTTTAACGCTCATTATAAAATTTCCGGCCGCGGAACGGTTTCGGCCAAAATACTCGGCAGCATTGCTTATCCTAAATTTATTACTACGCTTACTTCTGAAAATCTGATACTTGACGGTAATCAGAGTTTTATGACCGATTTATCCTTCACTTACGACAACGCAATACTAAAGGTGGAGAGACTCAATCTTGATGATGAGTATTTTTTTAACGGAGAAATAGCATTTTTAAACGAATTGCATATAGACAGCTCGCTGGCCGTAAAAAACGGCAAACTGGCCACGATATTTACAATTTTCAAGTGGCCGCACAAAGAAAACGAAGTCAAAGGAACTCTTTCCGGGAATATAAGATTAAGCGGAGATTTTGACAGTTTAAACGGGGAAGGCTCCTTAAGGACAAAAGAGGCTGAATTTTTCGGAAATATAATTAACACTCTCGGGCTGAATTTTTCGGTAAAAGACGGCTTACTCGCGGTCAAGAATTTAGAGCTTAAATTTAAAGAGGTTGCTTTAAGCGCGGAAGGCGCTATTTCTTTGAAAGAAAAAGGCCGTTCGGGCCTGGTTTTGAAAATGGAAAATGTGCGCGACAAGACTTTTATCCGGGGCCGGTATAACCTTTCGGCCACGGGCCTTTTTGATTCCGATAAAAATATTATAAATGCGAAACTTCTCTCAAGCGAGCTTTTCCTCGGGGGAGAACCCGTCCACAATATCGAAGCTGATCTGGCCTACAACAAGAGCGAAAATAAATTTACCTTAGGGGAAATAAAATGGGAGAAGTGCAGCGGAAAACTTGATTTTTTTCCTAAAGATAACTCGCTTTCCGCCAACCTGAAATTTTCCGGAACAGATATTAATAAACTTTCCTTATTAAATAGTGATTTAAAAAAGTTTCTGATTAACGGTACCCTTTCCGGCGATCTGGCTTTTAAACTCGATAAAGACGGGTGGCTTAAAGGTGATAATAAGCTCACGGTCACGGGGCCGGCTTTCAATGACTTTAAGGGCAACCGGATTACCGCAGATTTAAGCTTTGAGCAGAATAAAAACGGCTACGAGGTGCAGGTTAAACGGCTGCTTTTAAGTCAGGAGGTCGGAGCTGTTGATATTAACGGAACAATCAGCAGTTTAGACAAGAATCTTTCCCTGGAAAATGCCTATTGCAATCTTGTGGTCTCCGTCTTAAATCCCGATATAAAGAACCTGCTTCCGCTCATAAAATCAAAGGCAGATATCTCCGCCAGATTGAGCGCGCCTATGGGCATTGCGGTCAAAGGAAAGCTTTCAAGTCCCCGGATTACCGGGGTCTTTAAAGCCGCGGATGTAAGGACCGAAAAAATGCTTTTGGGAGATTTTACCGGGGAATTTATCTATGATAACAATGTCCTGGATTTTAAGTCTCTTAGTTTTGATGATGCGACCACGGATAATCATGCCAGCTTTTATAAAGCAAATTTTATTTTCAAAAAGGACCAGATCCAGGCACAGTTATCCGCTGCCGTCGACTTTAAAAAACTGCTGGGGCTTAGCATAAAAGCGGAAGCGGAAACCAAAAACTGTATAATACCGCTAACTGACAACGGCAAATTTGAAAGTGAGCTCTTCCTGAAAAATTTCAAATTAAACGATTATGAGATGCGGGACTTTTCATCTCTTTTCATAGCGACTAAACAGGGTCTTCTTATCCGGCACAGTTCTGATTCCCGCCAGTTTATTTCTAAGGCAAAAGGCGAAATAGTTTTTAAAAATCCTCAAACGACTGTTTTTAAAGGTTTGGAGATCAGTATAAATGATAATACACCGGGAATAGTGAAGATAAACGGAGCCTTGGGCAAGGCTTCGGATATGGTTGTAGATATTACTAATACAAATATCAAAGTTCTGCTCAAATATTTAAATCTTGATCTTAATATGACCGGGACCGTAAATCACGCCACGGCTCTTTACTCCGGAGATGCGGCGGCGCCCCGTATAAAAGTTGAACAGGGTTCTTTAATCGGGGTTAATATGTTTGATATGTCCTTTAGTTCTGTTATCGGAGACCTTTATTTTGAGAATAATAAACTTACCCTTGCAAATATAAACGGAGTCGAAAAGGAATATAAAGGAAACAGCGCCAAAGAACTCTACTCTGTTAATGTGAACGGTAGTATACCTATGGATCAGGAAAATGAGCAGAATCTGATAATCAAACTTAAAAATACCGACCTGAAGCCGATTATGATTACAGGCTGGTTCTCAAAAGTCGAAGGTTTAATGGATGCGGAGTTTGTTATCAAAGGGAAGAGCTCTTATCCGGTAATTGATAAAGGTTTTCTTATTATTCACGACAATGCAGCCGTCTACCCTTTAGGCTTTATCGCGAAAGTTGATAAACTCCGTGCCAAGTTTTCCATCGATAACAATAATGTTAAGATTGCTTATTTTTCCGGGGAAGTGGATAAAAGCCCGTTAGAGGTGTCAGGCGAATTTACCTTAAAGAAGTTCTATCCGGATGTACTCAGGAACATAAAAATAAGAAATAAACAAACAGTTGAAAGGAAAGGTTTGAAATTCAAAGTCGAGTCAATTATGAGCACCGAAGGCACAATGTTTGTCAAAGGTAATGGCACGGACGAATTCTTTTCCATAGGTGGAACGGCGCCAAATTTCAAAATGAACGGCGAAATACATATTTATGACACAAGGTTTTCCTGGCCCCCCAACTATAAAGAAGGTGAATCAGCGCCGAGAGTGCTCAAAGAGATGGACTGGAATTTAAAAGTAGTAATTGAAGAAGGTGTATTGTATAATAACAGTTATTGTGAAGCAAAGCTCAGACAGGGGAGTGTCTTTACTTCGCAGGGTCCGGGTCAGGACCTTACCATGCGCGGAAAAGCGGATATCGAAAGCGGATATTTCAATTTTTACACCGGTAAATTTGACATAAAAACCGCTTCTTTTTCTTTTCTGGAGACAGAAAAAAGGCAGCCGGCAATAAAGGCTTATTGTGAGTACAGCACGAGCACTCACAAGATTTACATGGAAGTCCGCGGCAAAAACGGTGCCATGGCCGAGTTGGGTAACGGGGAAAACTTTGATATGGTTTTTACCTCCCAGCCGGAAGAGACAAGAAATGATATACTCCGAATCTTAAGCGGCATCGGGGATAGTTCCGGAAACATTGATCCCACAAAAGAGTTCCAGAGAGTATTGTCCCTTGCGGTTGTCCAGACCTTAAAGGAAATTACCCGGGATATTTTGGGCCCGCATGTTTCTGTCATAATAGAAGAGGATAGGACAAAAAGCGTGACTACTTCCCGGGGCGAGTTTACGGTTGGTTCGGATAAATATCAGGATATACTCAGTAAAATGAAGATTGGTTTTGCTGCTTCCGTCACTAAAGGCGTACTTTTTAAAGCAACAATGTTTCGGCAGGATATTTTTGAGCTGAGTTCACAAAATCCCGGACTGTGGCTTCCGGATGTAGGCCTGGAAATAAATGCCTCGGGCAACAGGAAGATAAATGTAGGCTGGAATCCCAACGAAGTGAAGGTCGGTATCTTTACCACGATAGCCTTTGATAATGAAGCGGCTTATAAAAAAGGAAAAACCAAATGAAAAAAACAGTTCTTATCGCAGTAATAGGCTTTTACTCTCTTTTGTTCGGAGAAACATCGGTTTTAAATAATAATATTGCAAAGATAATTGTTAAAGGCACTAACAGGACGGAACTTATTACCTCGGCTATGTCTTTGAAGGTAAAAAGCGAATACTCCGAGCAAAAAGCGACGCTGGACTTTAAAAAGATATTTTCTCTGGGTTATTTCTCGGATGTTGAGCTGGCTAAGGATCTTTCCCCGGATGGCCTTGAAATTATCGTTACCGTAAAAGAAAAACCGGTGATCGAAGAAATAGTTTTCAACGGAATAAAAGAAGTCGGTAAGGGGGATTTGGAAACGGAAGCCGGCTTTGTGAAGGGCGATCCGTTTGATCTGGCTGCGTTAATAAAAGCGGCCGCAAAATTGTCCGCTAAATATAAAGAGAAGGGATATTTACTGGCCACCGTGGCTTATGAAACAAAGGAAGATGAAAAAAATAATAAAGTTAAAATAATATTTAATATTGCCGAGGGCCGGCATATGTACATTGCTAAAATAAAATTTACCGGCCTCAAAAATTTTACGGAAAGCGCGCTTAAGGGTAAAATGGAAACCTCCGAAGCGGCGTTTCTTGTCTCGGGAAATTTGAATAATGAAACACTGGAACGGGATTTTCTGAAACTGGTAGCTTATTACAAGAGCGAGGGTTTCTTTTTTGCCAATATCAAATCACATAAAATTACCTATGATGACCTGAAAGAAAAGATATTTATTGAAATTACGGTTGACGAGGGGGACCAGTACCGGTTCTCCGAGGTGAATTTTTCTTTTACCAACGAGAAAATTTACAAAGAAGAAGAATTGCGGGCGGCGTTTTCTTTAAAGAAAGGCGATATTTTTAATTATGATATGTTTCAGCGCGATCTTGATAAAATCAGATATATGTATTCCGAAAAAGGCTTTATAGAAACAGAGGTTACAGGCGAGCCTTATTCCGACAAAGAAAAAAAGACCGTGGCCGTAAGCGTCAAAATCAAGGAAAGCGGAGTATTTTATATAGATAAGATAAGAGTGGAAGGAAATTATAAGACCAAGGACTATGTTTTGCTCCGCGAAATAAAAATCAAGGAAGGCGAAGCGTTTGACAGCTCAAAGATCAGAAAAAGCTTGGAAAGTATTTATAATCTCGGCTTCTTTGAAGAAGTAAACCCGGGGCTCCTCCCGGTTCCTGATAAACCCGACCGGCGGGAGATGGTGCTCACCGTAAAGGAAAGGCAGACGGGGCAACTACAGCTGGGTGCTAACTTCTCCTCCCTTGATGGTTTGACCGGCATGCTTTCCGTCTCGGAAAATAATTTTCTGGGGCAGGGACAGCGGCTCTCCGTAAGCTGGGAATTTGGCGCCAGTAAACAATCTTATGAACTTTCATTTTTTGAGCCCTGGCTGATGGGCAGTCCTATTTCGGCCGGTGCCTCGCTTTATAATATTTTAAAGGCCTATTATTCGGACTACAGAGATAAAAGAATAGGCGGAAATTTAAAGTTCGGACTTCCGGTGAGCGATGACGCCCGGCTCTGGCTGACCTACAAATTCGAACAGGTCAATATAGAGGATGTAGCACTTGCGCTGACCAATCCTATAAAAAGCTTCGTTGGCTTACATGATATAAGTTCGCTTACAGCGCAGTGGGTTCAGGATACAAGAGACAGTATATTTTTCAACACGAAAAGAGGCTACCGTCTCTCTGCTTCCATAGAATATTCCGGCGGGTTACTGCTTGGAGACACGAACTTCACAAAATATGTGCTGGATGCTTCGACCTATTACAACCTGACGGGAGACCTGGTCCTGGCTGTGCGCGGCTCGACCGGGTATACCACCGGTTTTGGTTCTACGCCGGATGTTCCGTTCTATGAAAAATTCTTTGTAGGCGGCACCGACTCTGTAAGAGGTTACGCCGAAAGGGTTCTTTCACCGCAGGATAGCTCCATTCCTCCGAGCGCCATAGGGGGCAATTTTATGGCTCTGGGAAATGCGGAACTCCGGTTCCCTATCTACGGCCCTATTTTTGGCACTGCTTTTTTTGACGCCGGGAAAGCGTGGAACAATGTATCTGACTTTGACATTGCCAATATTCCTACAAGCGTAGGTTTTGGACTTCGCATTATGGTCGGCGGCGCCCTTATGATACGGATTGACTATGGCTATGGTTTTGACCCGCTGGCGACAAAAGGCGGTCAGATACATTTTAATATGGGAAATATTTTCTAAAAAATAGATAGTTTTAAGGTTTGTTATGTTTGTAAAGTAAAATAATGGCGCTTTGCGCATATGGAGGTAATATGAAAAAGGTAATGCTTTTGGTGGTAACACTGGCTTTTGTTTTTGCAGGATATGTCAAGGCCGAAGAAAAAAAGATTGCGGTATTTGATATGAAAAAGGTTTTTGATGAATATGAGAAGACAAAGCAATTTACAAAAGACCTGGAAGAATGGGGTAACACCAAGAAAGCAGAGGTGGAAAAAAAGAAAAAAGAAATAGAAGATCTTATGAAGTCATTTTATGCCCAGTCGGGACTGCTTTCCGATGAAGCCAAAAAAGCCAAACAGAAAGATATTGAAGAGAAAACTCAGGATTATCAAAAGAAATCTCAGGATATAATACAGGAGTTTTCCAAACAGGAAAAACTCAAGACCGACGCGCTGGTTGTGGATATCTCCGTTGCGGCAGAAGCGGTTGCAAAAGAGCTTAAATACGACCTTCTTTTTGATAAAAAAGCGCTGGTTTTCGGGGGCGATGATATTACCGATAAGATAGTCAAAAGGGTAAATAAAAAATAATGCTTAAGCTTTCTGAGGTAGCAGACATAACTGCGGGGCAGCTCAGCGGAGAACCCGGAATTTATATTTACCGGGTCTCGGACCTGGAGGAAGCAAAAGAAGGCGATATTTCTTTTGTTTGCGAAGAAAAATATGTCAAACAAGCCGAAGCTTCCAAGGCCTCCGCTTTTATTGTCAAAACAGGAATCGTGATAGCAGGCCGGAACCTGATAACTGTTCCTAATCCGCATTATTCCGTCGCTAAGGTTATGGAAAAACTTTACCTGAAAGAAGAAACTATTAAAGGGGTACATCCTGCTTCGCTTGTCTCGGAAAAAGCAAAAGTGGGCGCCAATGTTTCCATAATGCCCTATGTTATTATAGAGAGCGGCGCTGAGATCGGAGAGAATACTGTAATTTATCCTTTTGTCTATATAGGCAAAAATACAAAAATAGGACAGTCTTCGATAATCTATCCGAATGTTGTTATCAGGGAAGATGTTACAGTGGGCAATCATGTAATAATACACGCCGGTGCTGTTATAGGTAGTGATGGTTTCGGTTATACGAAGAAAGAAGATCACACCTTCTACAAAATTCCCCAGGTAGGCAAGGTTGTTATCGAAGATTATGTTGAGATAGGGGCCAATGCCTGTATAGACCGCGCGATGCTGTTTGAGACCCGCATAAAACAGGGGACCAAGATAGACAATCTGGTGCAGATTGCGCACAATACCTGTATCGGGGAGAATTGCATACTTGCCGCGCAGTCCGGTGTTGCCGGAAGCGCAAAACTAGCTAAAGGCGTTATTCTTGCGGGGCAGGCAGGGGTTGCCGATCATGTAACGGTCGGCGAAAACGCTTTCATTTTATCTCAATCCGGTGTTTCGAAAGACCTTGAAGGCAATAAAATCTATGTTGGTTCCCCCGCCGAAGAAGCCAGACAGGCCTGGAAGACAATGGCAGAAGTGAAAAGACTTTCCGAGCTTTCCTTAAAAGTAAAGCTTCTTGAGCAACGCCTCAAAGAAATTGACGAATATCTTAACGGCCAGGTCAAGAAGTAGTGCGGATGAAATCCTTTCAAAATACTCTGGGGAAGACCGGAACTCCTCAAACAACTTTAAAAAAAGAATTGGAATTTACCGGTACCGGTCTTCATACCGGGCTTAAGACGACAGTAGAGTTAAGACCGGCCAAAGCAGGCACCGGGATTTTATTTTTAACCGAAAAAGGACCGGTCCGGGCTACTTACAAAAATGCGGTTGACGGTACTTATGCTTTGACGCTGGCGGACCGGGGCGCAAAAGTTCAAACCTGCGAACATCTTCTGGCGGCGTTATACGGAGCAGGAGTGAATAATGCCGTCTGTGAGCTTTTTGGTTCTAGTGAGATACCGCTTCTTGACGGCAGCAGCCTTCTTTTTTCAAGAGCTCTTGCAAAAGCAGGAGTAACAGAATATAAAGAGAAAAGACGGCAGCTTATATTTAACGAAGATTTTTTGGTTACAGAGCTTGTTTCGGGCACAACCCGTTTCCTGAAAGCGGAGCCGGCTGATACCTTGAAAATAAAATACTATGTTTCCTATGATCATCCTGCTATCGGTGCTTTATACCGGGAGTATACACAAAAGCCTGGTGCTTTTATTAAAGAAATTTCAGCCGCCCGCACCTTTGGCTGGGCAGAGCAGATCAAAGCGCAAAAGAAATTAGGCCTAATAAAAGGCGGGAGCCTAAAAAATGCCCTGCTCTTTGGTAAGAAAGGCGTGGAAAATAAAGGCGGCTTGCGTTTTAAAGATGAAGTAGTCCGGCATAAAATTTTGGATTTAATTGCAGCAGTTGCGCTTTTGCCTTTTGAAGTTAAAGGCTGTTTTACCGCTTTTAAAAGCGGTCACAATATTGATATAAAAATGATAAAAAAGATAGGAGGATATTATGAGTGAAAATGTTGTAGTAGATATAAGGGGCATTATGGCGACCATACCCCACAGGTTTCCCATGCTTCTGGTTGACCGGGTCACCATTTTGGAAGAAGGCAAAAAAGCGATAGGTTTAAAAAATGTAACTATGAATGAAGATATGTTTAACGGGCATTTCCCAAATAATCCCGTAATGCCGGGCGTCTTGATAATAGAAGCCATGGCCCAGACGGCCGGAGTTATGATGCTCCGCCTGCCCGCGCTAAAGGGAAAAACCCCTCTTTTTGCCTTTATCAATGATGTAAAATTCAGAAATACCGTGGTTCCCGGAGACCAGCTCGAAATGCATGTTGAGTGCGTGAGATTTGGCGGAAAAGTCTGTAAGTTAAAAGCGCAGGCCTTTGTAAATAAGGAAGTACGAGCCGAAGCCGAAATGACCTGTGTTATCGTGGATACGCCGAAGTAGATCAGGAAAGAAGAGACTTACAAAATGAAAAATTCTGCCCCTGTACGGTTTTCGGTCATAGGCCTTAATCACGGGCATGTTTATTCTTTGACCCACACACTCCTTAAGGCCGGCGGGGTGCTTGTGGATTTTTATGCCCCGGAAAAAGACCTGGCGCTAAAATATTCAGAACATTTTCCAAAAGCGCGGCAGGTGGAAAACGAAAATATTATTCTGGAAGACGCTTCCATTTTGCTGGTAGTCAGCGCCGGTATTCCGTCGGAGCGCGCCTCCCTCGGAATTCGCGCTATGCAGCACGGTAAGGATTATCTTGTCGATAAGCCGGGTTTTACGAGTCTGAAACAATTGGAAGAGTGCCGCCGGGTTCAAGCCAAAACACGCCGCATCTATTCTGTTTTTTTCAGCGAAAGGCTTGAGAACGGCACCTCCGCCAAAGCCGGGGCGCTTATTAAAGCCGGCGCCATAGGCCGCGTAGTCAGCACCACGGGTCTGGGCCCGCACCGGATTTCTGTTTCGGGGCGGCCTTCCTGGTTTTTTAAAAAAGAAAAGTACGGAGGTATTCTTGCGGATCTTGCCTCCCATCAGATGGATCAGTTCCTCTTTTATACCGGTTCCACAAAAGCCGAAATCGTCTCCTCTGCGGTCGCAAATTACAAATTTCCTGAGTATCCCGGCCTGGAGGATTTTGGTGAATGTATGGTAAGAGGTAACCGCGGTACGGGCTATATCAGAGTCGACTGGTATACTCCAAACGGGCTGCCGACCTGGGGCGACGGGCGCCTTACTATTTTGGGGACGGAAGGTTATATCGAATGCCGTAAATACATTGATATTGCCGGGCGGAAAGGGGCCAGCCACCTCTTACTCGTAAATAAAAAAGGCGTAAAATATTATGACTGTTCCAAAGAAAAACTTACTTTTGGAAGAAGTTTTCTTAAGGACATTTTCGACCGCACTGAGACCGCAATGCCTCAGGCGCATTGTTTCCTGGCCTCAGAACTGGCGCTAAAAGCCGAAGCAAAAGCAATTAGGCTGAAAGCCGGCCAGGCTTTTCTTAACCGCAAGTAAAGAACCTTCTCCGGTAAAAATAATTATTGTAAATACATCCAATATTTTGTATATTTAGTAGCTGCATATTAGAATTAAAATACTTATGACAGGAGAAAGTACAAGATGGGCGATAAACTTAGAGTTGGAATAGTCGGAGCGACCGGGATGGTGGGGCAGAGATTTGTTTCTCTCCTTGCCAATCATCCCTGGTTTGAAGTGGTGACGGTTGCCGCGAGTGAAAGAAGCGCGGGTAAAACTTATGCCGAGTCGGTAGCGGGAAGATGGGCAATGAAAACGCCTATTCCGGATAAAATAGCAAAATTGAAAGTTTTAAACGCCTCGGCAGTAGCAGAGGTTGCGGCGACTGTTGAATTTATTTTCTCGGCCGTTGATATGAAAAAGGACGAGATAAAAGCGCTTGAAGAAGCCTATGCTAAAGCGGAGCTTCCTGTAGTTTCAAATAATTCCGCGCACAGGTGGACGGAAGATGTGCCGATGCTCCTTCCCGAATTAAACGATCTGCATTTGCAGGTGCTTGCAAGCCAGAAAAAACGCCTCGGTACAAAAACCGGGTTTATTGTAGTGAAACCAAACTGTTCGATACAAAGTTATGTTCCTGCTTTGCATCCGCTGCTTGATTTTGGACCCAAAGAGCTGGTGGTCTGCACCTATCAGGCTATTTCAGGCGCCGGCAAGACCTTTGAGACTTGGCCCGAGATGGTAGATAATGTTATTCCGTACATCGGCGGCGAGGAAGAGAAGAGCGAGAAAGAACCGCTAAAAGTCTGGGGAAAAGTAGAAGGCGGAAAAATAATTCCGGCGGTTAAACCGGCTATTACGGCTCAGTGTATCAGAGTACCGGTGACCGACGGGCATATGGCCGCAGCTTTTGTGAGCTTTGAGAAGAAACCGTCAAAGGAAGTCATACTTGCCCGCTGGAAAGAGTTTAAAGGGAAACCCCAGAAACTTAATCTTCCGAGCGCGCCAAAACAGTTTATCAAATACTTTGAGGAAGATAACCGGCCGCAGACCAAATCAGAAAGAGATATCGAGAACGGCATGGGTGTGACCGTGGGGCGCTTGAGAGAAGATCATATTTATGATTACAAGTTTGTTTCTCTCTCCCACAATACGGTAAGAGGCGCGGCAGGAGGAGCAGTTCTGATCGCTGAGCTTTTAAAAGCTGAAGGATACCTGAGTAGAAAATAGAACAATAGACAATGGAAAATAGATTTAGGTTAACGGCGGGAGAAAAAATCCCGCCGTTTTCATTTTCAGTTGTCTTTAATCATGTCGGTCGAAGTTTTGAGGCGGGGAGTTTTCTAATAAGCAGGGTTTATGGCGCAAAAGCGTCTTGTTCTACAAGTTTTATGGACTGTAATATTTTAATGTGCTAAAATGAACTATGAATATCAAACTTACAATTGCATATGACGGGACGAATTATTCGGGCTGGCAGAGACTTCCGGATAAGAAGACCGTCCAGGGGGAAATAGAGAAAGCTCTCTCCCGGATAGCTGACAAAGAAATTTTAATAAGCGGGGCTTCCCGTACGGATGCAGGGGTGCATGCGAAGGGCCAGGTTGCAAATTTTGATTACTCCGGCCGGCTGCCGCTTCCGAGATTAAAAACCTCTTTAAATTCGCTACTTCCGGAAGATATTTATATAAGTAAATTAGAAAAGGTAGGGAAGAATTTTAGCGCCAGGTTCTCGGCAAAACAAAAGACCTATCGTTATACCGTCAGGCAAAACAAAGAAAGAGATGTTTTTCTTAATAATTATAATACAAATTGCAGTTTTAAACTTGATATAAAGAAAATGCGGGAAGCGGTAAAATATCTCACCGGAACGAAAGACTTCAGGGTCTTCTCCGCCGACGAAGAACGGGTCAAAACCATACGGACTCTTAAGTCAATTAAAATTACGAAGAAGAAAGATATGGTCTATCTTGATTTTACTGCCAGGTCCTTTCTTAGAAGGCAGGTCCGGATGCTTTCGGGCTTTCTTATCCGTATAGGCGGCGGCCGCCTGGATCCAAAAATAACCAAAGAAATATTTAAAGGCACCACAGGCATAAGCCCGGTAGTAGCTCCCGCAAAAGGGCTATGTTTGATAAAGATAAAATATTGATAGGATGAAAGTTATAAAACTCCCTCAAAATATTGTTAAATCACGGCTTTACTTTAAAAACCTTATAAACCTTATGGATATTATAGGCCGGCGGCCTGTTTTCCTTGACAAAACACCCCGCAATGTGTATACTATAAGGTACATATGTACCATATATGATACATAGGAGAATATGATATACAATAATGCGGTTTATGAAATTATAAAAACCCCTCTTTCCATTAAGCTGATACGGTATATGATATTATATGAAACTGAGCAGACCGGCAGGGAAACATCAAAGAATACCGGAATATCCTTAATGCAGGCGCACAGGATACTTGAGGGGCTGGTAAAGCAGGGCATCGTAATAAGGAGACAGTCGGGCAGAGCCAATCTTTTTAAGATAAACCAGGAACATGAGCTGGTAAAAAGGATATTAAAACCGCTTGTCCTTGAGGAAAAAGACCTGGCTAAAAAGATAATTACAGGAAAATTAGAAACTGCGGCAAAGAAGGCGCTTTCGGTTGTCTTATATGGAAGTGTAAAGGAAGGGACAGAAAGACCGGGTAGCGATGTAGATGTCTTTTTTCTTGCAAAAGATGCACAGACAAAAGCAGAGTTAAAGGAAAAACTTTCAGATCTTGCGGAAGATTTTGCGGTCTCAACAGGCAACCGCCTGGATCCGCTTATTTTGACAGTTTCTGAATACAAAAAGGAAAAAAGCAGTTCTAAGGGTGTGGTCAAAGCAATAGAAGACGGCAAGTTATTGCTGGGAAAACCCATAGGGGATGTAATTCATAAATGACAGCAGAAAAGACAAAAACAAAGAAGGTCGAACGAAAACTGTACCGCAATTATTTTAAAAAGGCGGAAAGTTTTTATAAAGCCGCGGGAAGCAGTATTAAGGAAGTGAACTACGAAGCTGCTGCTTTGGCTTGTATACATTGCGTTATCTCTGGAGTAGATGCTTTTTTAGTCTTTAAGATTGGAGAGAGAAGTTCCTCTGAAAGGCACAGTGATGCTGTCAGGCTTCTTTCCCAGGCCGGCGGAACGGATTCAAAGCAAGCCATAAAACACGCTGACGCAGTCTTAAGTGAAAAGACCGCCGTAGAATATCTGGATGTTCTTGTTACGGAAAAACAGGCGCTGGAGCTCTTTAAACACGCTGACCGTTTTTTTTCCTGGCTGAAAGAAAGAATACCTGAATAAATAGGGGGTAAAACTATAATGACAAAAGGACAGATAGAAGCAAAAATATCGGAGGCTATCATTAAATTTGAAAAGGATTATATGGGGCGCGGGCCCGTCGAAACCAGGACTTTTATTATTGAAGACCTTGTTGTAGTGCGTTTAAAAGGTGTTTTGACGCCGGCTGAAGAACAGCTTACCAAAACTAAAGATGGTGCCGAGCTTATTAAAAAAACCAGGGCTCTGCTTATAGAGGAAGGAAAAACCCTTCTTGCGAATATGATATTTGAGATAACCGGAATAAAAATATTGAGTCTCCATACAGATGTTTCAACGAAG
>Ga0114951_10000828_pt1 | contig 41301 bp, 50 predicted proteins | sample AM7aDNAmetaG_FD_88677 | JGI IMG/M metagenome (GOLD analysis project Ga0114951, IMG submission 88677) | Freshwater microbial communities from Finland to study Microbial Dark Matter (Phase II) - AM7a DNA metaG | ecosystem: Environmental > Aquatic > Freshwater > Lake | place: Finland: Lake Alinen... | reverse complement strand
CCATCAACCTCTACAGTTCCAACATCATCTGCATCTGTTTCTGTAACATCATCATCTTTTCCTACAGTTTCATCTGCTATAACACCATCATCGTATCCATCAATCTCTACAGTTCCAACATCATCTGTTTCTGTAACACCAACACAATCATCTGCAATAAGTTTTACTACAAGTTCTACACCTACTAAGAGCGCATTCGCAACAATTTCACCTTCTAGCAGGGCAACTATTTCTTCATACTCATCTTATTCAGTAATACCATCATTAAGTAGTTCTGGAACAGTAACAGGATCAGCTACATCTACAAGTTCTGCCACATCTACAGGTTCTGCCACATCTACAGCTTCAGCCACATCTACACCTTCAGCTTCAGCTTCAGCCACATCTACACCTTCAGCTTCAGCTTCGGCCACATCTACAGGATCAGCTTCAGCTTCGGCCACATCTACACCATCAGCTTCAGCTTCGGCCACATCTACACCTTCAGCTTCAGCTTCGGCCACATCTTCAGCTTCAGCTTCAGCTTCGGCCACATCTACAGGATCAGCCACATCTACACCATCAGCTTCGGCCACATCTACAGGATCAGCCACATCTACACCATCAGCTTCGGCGGCTGCCACAAGCTCTGCAACTCAATCATCTTCTTCAACTGGGTCGCCTTCCGCTTCAGCAACTCAAACAAGTAAACCAATGATGCTATCACAGCAAGAAATTATCCAGCAGGATATAACAAATCATAGAGATTATATTATTGGAGGAGTAATTGGAGGATTGGTAGTCTTAGCAATTTATAGTATACGAATTTGGCATGCTAGAAAGATAGCTAGAATCAACCGGGAATTAGGATATCCTATTCAAAAGCATGAACTAGTTATCAGAGTAAATCCTATAAAGCCAGCAAGTCCCAAGAAGCCAGCAAGTCCTAAAATAATTAACATTGAAGAAGATCTAGAAGATTACTAAGCAATAATAATTAAATGATGACCAACCGATGATAATAAATGAAGTAGTGCATGATAGACTTCACTAACCTTTTCATCTTCATCGAAACAATATGATTTTGTTTGACGACCCCAAAAGAATAAAAAAAAAGTTCCAAGAAATGAGCCAATAATTAACAAAGAAAAATAAAATGGAATTGTTGGAAATTTTTTGTAAAATAAATAAACTCCGTATCCAATTACTAAATAGATACATATTTGGTCTAAATAATAAGTAAATTTATTATCTTCAATATGGAAGAGTATAGAAGATATAAAAAGCGCAAAAAATAAAAATGCATATAAATAATATTTCATTAGATAAGCAAAAATAAAATTTGTTAAGAAAACAAAAGAGGATAAAAGAGTCTCTTTCATTCTTTTATGTTGTTTTTGGTTATCATTTAGTTTTGAATAAATTGCATTGATTTTATCCATAGATATATTAGCAAGAAATTACTTTAGGAGCTTTCTTGTTCTCATTCTCGTTCTCATTCTTATTCTTTCACTTTTATTAACCTTTCTTGAGCACCAAAAATCACACCATGATGGTCTAGGTGCGCGTGTTCTAAACCGTTTTAATCCGCATCCACAGCCTTTAATTTCTTTCATTCCAATTTTTCTATAAAAATTCTCAGCATTTAATTTTGAACTTAGCTCGATTGACATATTATTCTCGGCTGCAACTAATTTTACAGCTTCCATAAGTAGAGTTCCAACAGGAATTCGTTCCTTATGGCGAATACCCAATCTTACAGCAGTTGCATAATTTATTTCTAAATCATTATTTGAATTTGATTCTTTATCATGTATCATGTTATATGCTTGAAGAGTATTGACTTCTAAATGGCTGGTTAATAGATGGAATGCATCAATACCTAGATTACGGAATATAACTTCACCTAAATCGTTGATTCCATCATTAAGTATTATAAAATTAGAATTATCAGTTGTTCCCAGAATTTTGAAAGGAATTGAATATTTTATATTTTTAATTATAATAGATAACAATTTAGGAATAATTAACGATTCTTCAGAATTTAACAAGACACGAAATGTAAACATACCCTATAGTATACTCTTATTTTCATTTTTGGGTGAAAATTGTCTTATTTTCATTTTTGGGTGAAAATTGTCTTATTTTCATTTTTAAATGAAAATTGATGACCGATTTAAAGCCTCCTTAAGTTCAAAGGTTAGAATGGCATCAATCGTAGAGCAAGCTCAACCGACTCAAGCAAAAGTCACAATCACCCCGCTAAGAATTAGCACCATGACTGTAACTGGCCATCTTGGCACAAAGATTGATATTCCCAAGCTTTGGTCTGCAATTCCCATAATGCCTTATTGGTATCTTGGCGAAGGCATTCTCAAGATGGAGCATAATATGAATAAGAAGGGCTTGTGTCGTGGAGATATTATGCTAAAGCGCAAGAAGCTGAAGAAGAAGTTTTATAATCAGGCAACTATTATTATTCGCCTAGAGACAGGTGCCGGCACTTGGAAGGAGGTGAACGTGAAGATGTTTAGCAATGGCGGAGTGCAGATGACAGGTATTTTGTCAGAGGAAATGGGAAAGCGCAGCATTGAAGTTCTGCTTCTGAATCTGAAGCAAAAGATTCCTGTAGATACATTTAAGGAAATTTTCACTGATCCTGCAGATCCGACTCTATCTAAGGAGCCTTCCCTATACAGATACGCTATTCAGCTAGTGAATTCAGATTACAGTATTGGTGTTCCAATCAGAAGGGATCGTCTTCACAAGATTCTTGTGCAGAATTATAAACTGTTTAGCACTTTTGAGTCAGATATCTATCAGGGAGTAAATACAAAGTATTTCGTAAATCAACAGAGACCTGCTGGAGTTATGCCTGGTCTATGTGGCTGCCCTACACTTTGTTCTGGTTCTGGAAATGGTCTAGAAATTGGATCCTGCAAGACAGTTACAATTGCCCCTTTTCAGACTGGCAAACTGATCATTACGGGGGCGCGAACCCTGGACCAGATTCAAGAGGCTTATGCCTATGTTAACCAGATTATTGTGAAGTATGCAGAGGAGATTATCCGACCGCTGCCTCCTCATAGGCCAATTCCTGAAAAGATTGTTGCAAAGAAAGCGGATAATAAATGGATTTCGCATCCTAGTCCGAGACATATGCAGGTATTCAATGTTGCATAAGTGAAATGATAAGTGAAATGAACGCGTAAAATCTCTGAAAAAAATGAAACCCCTAAAGTCAAATGAGTAGTGCTCCGACTCAACAGCCCCAACAGTTTGCACAACAGTCTACACAGCTTACCCAGCAGCTCGGTGGCTCCTCTGCAATCCCCACCACTGAAATCCCCTCTGACAAAGTTTTAATGCATGCGGCGCGTATTGCCGTAGAGCAGGACAAGCCGATCATGCTAGATTACTACAATGATACCAAGAATGCCAAGGCTTTTTTGGGTGAGGACCCGGATACAAAGGAGCGTATCCTAGTTAAGTCTGCTGAGGAATACACGAGCCCTATCCAGAAGATTTTTAAGGCTGTTACGGATTACATCGTAATGACAGAGAACTCAATCTATGTAGTCAGCGGCTCAATCAAGAAGAAGATCATCACGACTGGAAATAACCAGATGCCGTCCTCTTCAGGCCGTCCCTCGACGGCTACTGCGTAGACTAGATAAATTCTAGCAGAATAATAGGTTATGGTTAATGATCCTTCTAGAGAGTATGTAAGTAATAATATGCAAAATATACTTAATAGAAGAGCACAAACTTATAGATTACCTGAAGGATATAAAAGAAATTTGAAAACAGGTAAGATATATATATCTAAAACAGATAATGTAAGTAAATCTAAAAAAATGCCCCGAATGTCCTCCATGTATAAAAAATTTTAATGATGAATTCCCAAATTATGGTAGACCACCCGGATGCCCTAAATGTCTTCCGTGCACTCCGAATGGAAGACGCATTACTCTAAATGCAAGAAAACGTAAGGCAAAGAAATCAAGAAAAACACGTAAAAATTGAGTCTTTTTTTTGCTTGCATAAAACCTAAGGAATGTCTGTAATAGAGTTTAATTCAAAGTTGGAAGCCTACAATGAATTAAGCAGTTTCTACTGATTCTTTTTAATAGCGTATTTATTCTTATTTAATAGGATGCCCAGTTTGGCGAATCTTAGATCACGTAAGAATAAGCCAGTAAATTTCACGCCTTCAAAAGCCTACTGGATTTCAGGTCATGGAGGCGAACCAAATGATGGTAGCACATTTACTGTTCCTCCCGGTTGTATTATTGTAGTCAAAGTATCTCCTGGAGAAATTAGTTATGGATATGAACGTATTGCTGTAAATTTAGATGTAGATAAATTAAAAGATCCTATACGAAATTCAAATTATCTTATTGACAATTTTGGCCCCATTGCAATTTTTAAGCCCGGCGACCAATGTCCTTATTTTTTCTACGAATTATTATATTGTTTTCCCTACGCTCCTAAGCCTGGTAAAGACAGATATAATGAATGTAGAACTTTCGGCTCTGGTGTAATAGATTTTGATAAGATAACAGAGAAAAAAAGTAGTGATGAACCTGTTCCCGAGGGGGATTTAATTGAATATATGACTAATTTATATAATAATAGTGTGTATCCAACTAAAAAACAAGTAAAAGATGCGTTTGGAAGTGCTACAATGGATAATATTCCTAAAGATTTAAAAACTCCTGCTAAAAAGTTGGACTACTTGTATGAAGAATTCTTGGATTTGACCTTATGTAAGGTAAGTCAGAATTTTTTATGCCAAAATCTAAAAAAAGGTGTTTTTTATAATTTTGTTTGTAGATATAGAGGACGGGAAACATATAATGTGTATAACACAATTTACAATAGAAATAATCAGAAAACTATTTCAGCTGCTAGAGGTGTAGAAGAAACATGGAAAACTCGTGACATTCATGCCTTATTGCGGGAAAAGATAGGAGAAGCAGAAACAAGGAGAAAAGAACTTATTCGAAACTATGCTAATTCTCCGGAATATGCAGCTAGAATAGCAAAACAACGGGAGATTAAAAAAAATGTTAGACTTGTTGTTCCCGACCCATTAGTATTAGGACAGCTGCAGGTGTTAATTGGTTCTGAGAATGATTCTGTAATACGAGAAGTTCTTAAACATATAGATTATTATAAGGGAATCTATACAGTAGATCAAATTATAAATTATGTAAATGAAGAAGGTGAAACCCCGCTTTCAGCAGCAGTTAGATTAAGAAAATATGAGCTTATTATACCACTTATTGTGCTAGGTGCAAAAACTGATATAACTGTTGACGGCAAAACACTAATTGATATTGCGGACAATGATTCCCGTATGATTTATGAATTAAATTTATTTACTAATAAAACATATGACGAATTACAAGCATTCTATAGAAAATATTTAAAATTTGGTTATCCCTTTACACATATAGGTGCTCTATTAACACAAATTAAATATTGGTCTAATTATAAAAATATAGAAGAAGTATATTTAAAGAATATAGATTGGTATCGCGATAATTTTTCAATTGATGACATTGTAAATTATCAAGATTCTTCAGGTTCAACGCCCCTTTTTGAGGCCATACGTCAAAATCTTACTTATCTCATATTACCTCTTTTAGCATTAGGAGCTAAAACTGATGATCCTCTTTTGATACCAACAAATCAAGAAACAAAAGATGAATTGTTGAAATACATTGATAAAGCACCGCAAGAATTAAAAGCGTTATGGTATGCTAGAGAAAGAGGGAAACCTGCTAGAAACCTACCCCAATCTGTAAATTGGCTTAATCAAAGAGATAAAAAAAAAACTATCTCTATAAATTTAAAGGATCAATATCCACATATTTTAAGGGTTAAAATATATGAAAAAAAATATAAAGATGCTCTTGATATAATTAAACAAATAATGGCAATTAATTTTACTTCATCTTTAACAAGACTTGGTCCATTAAAATATATAAAATCACAGGATCAAGTGATTAATTTTGATGGCTTAGAAGGAACACCCCTTTGGTTAGCAGTTAAGCAGAATGCAATATCTTTAATTATACCTTTATTAAGAGCAGGTGCTTATGCTTATGATGTTAATGGAAAGACTCTTTTAGATATTGCTTCAACTGATGCTAAAGACATACTAACAAGATATGCTGGTAAAACAGAGGATAAAACAGAGGCTGAAATGGATATCTTAGAAAAAGAAGAAATGATAAATAAATTAGTAAGTCATTTGACTATTCCTGAAGAAGAAAAAGAGGCTTTTAAAATAATATTGCGTAGGTTTTCACTTGAAGAATTGCGTTACAAATTACAAAAATTCTTAGATGAAAAAGAAGACATAATAAATCAATTAATAAGTTATTTGACTATTCCTGAAGAAGAAAAAGACGCTTTAAAAGAAACATTGCGCGTGGTTTCACTTGAAGAATTGCTTTTCAAATTACAGAAATTCAAAGATAAAAATGCCGCTACGAAAAAAAAAAGGGGCATCTTACATTTCTTTGGATTAGGCCAAACACGAAGGCGCATCCGTAAAAATTGAGTCTTCTTTTGACTATAAAGTCAAGCATGTCCCTAGATACTTGGCTTCAAGCGAAAACTAAATCTGAAAAACCCAAAGAGAAATCGGAGGATGATTCATGGAATCCTTCTCTAATTCATAATATACCTGAGCGTCGTATTCTTGGAATCCTAGGTGGCCATACCCGCACTGATTTTCACGAATTTAAGAAAACTGTTATGAATGATCTTCTTGCAAAAATGAATGGACAGCCTGAACTTGTTCTTCTTAATGACGAAGGCAAGGATACGAGCGGTATGATCTGGATGTGGTGCGAATCGAACTCAATTCCTTGCAGATATATCAAAGCAGATTGGTCTGCTGGAAAGTCTGCAGCAATACGAAGAGACACACAAATTCTTAAAGAGGCTAATGCGTTTATTATTTTCCAACAACCTCGATCTGAAAAATACGAAAAAGTTGCAAAAAGTCTTGAAAAGAAAAAGAAAACAGTCTTATTTGTTGAAAAAGATCATCAACCTAAATAGGAATGTCTAAGCAATGTGGTGGAGCAGTTGGCGATGGCGCAGGAGCTGGAGCTGGAACTTTCCCTCAAGGAAGCGCCCCGAATCCATTTGATGGTAAATTAATTGGTGACCCGGTCTCTGGGCTTGTTGCTTCACAGGCGGCAATGATGTCAAAAATACCGCAGACAATTATAGGACAAGGAATGGGATTTCAAGCTTCAACTTCATCATTGCACCGCAGACGTTTTAGAAAGCGTTCAACTAGAAAGCAGCGCGGTGGAGCCGCGGCCCCTTACCCGGATTCATTTGGTGCTGTTCTACCCCAGTCCATGACTGGCCCGATGCGCCTTGCTGAATCTTACCAAGCTGGTGGATCTGGCACTGGAACGCTTGATAACATGCTATCACAAACGAGATCAGCTGTCCAGCAGTTTGGTGGTGGCAAACGCAAGAGCAGACATTATTGCACATGCAAGTGCAAGAAGCCGCACCATGCTCACAAGAAGATGGGGCGCGGTAGAAGCAGACACTATTGCACATGCAAGTGCAAGAAACAACATGGACACAGGAGAACACAGAGAAGGCAGCAGCAGCAGAGGCAGCAGCAGCAGAGGCAGCAGCAGCAGCAGCAGCAGAGGGGCGGTGCTCTAGGCTATGCTCCGGCTGATGGCCCTTACACTCTACTAAGTGGTGCTGATCTGCAGAAGGCGGGCTTGAACCCGCAGTGGTTTGATGAGAACCAAGTTAACCCGGGCTTTGGGGGCGCGATCACAGTGCCTGGATAAGCCAAACTAGACCCGAACAAGCTGAATATCTGATGGAGCCAGTTCCTTTTTTGTATCAGTCAATGCCTGCATCAAGAGCATCTTTGTATCGGTTCCTGCCTCCGGAGCCTTTACAGTAATTGTCAAAACCAAATCTCCAGCATTCACTAAATCCTTCATCATTCCGTAGCCAGCCGCCTTTAATTTGGCTCCGTTAATGAGGATTTCACCATTCCAAACAACTTTCAAAATCTTTCCTGAAGGATGATCCGTAAAAGTCCGAGTAAAACCAACAACAGATTCTAGCCATGTAATCGTAGTCTCTAGCACTAAATCGTAGCCCATCCACACATAATTCAAGTTATCATTACGTCTCAAGATCAGTAAAACATCACCCGGTTTTTCAAATTCGGGTGAATCTGAGCATTCACCGGCAAACTGCAGCTGTAGACCATCACGCATTCCAGGCAAAATTTTAACTTCAAGAACTTTTTCCCTGTTCAAAATCTTGTTACCTGAGCAGACTGTGCAAGTAGGCCCCGGTTTTCTGCATTTTCCACCGCAATCTCCGCACACACTTCGGCGCTGCATAAACATTCCCGGCTGGATCTGCATCTGCTCGAACACCATGCCTTTACCGCCGCAACTAGTGCATTCAATGAATTTTGACACACCATCACCCTTGCAAGCATGACAAAACCGTCCCTGATTAAAAACGAGCCGAATTTCCCGTCCCTTATAGAATTCTGCAAGAGTTAAGCCGATTTCATGTTGCTTGCTGGGACCTTTTCCCTTTCGTTCAGGTTGAGGAGGAGCTCCCATACCGTGCCCCGCAAAAAACCCCTGTCCTCCACCTCCACCTCCACCTCCACCTCCAGCACCTTGGAACATTTGCTCAAAAATATCGCCTACATCAAACGCGAAACCTGGACCTCCGCCGAAGCCACCTCCGCCGAAGCCACCTCCGCCAAAGCCCCTCATCATTTCAGCAAACGGCATTCCGCCCTGCTGAGGTGCATCATCTTCCTGCCCAGTCATATCATAGCGCTGCCGCTTTGCCGGATCAGATAAAATCTCATACGCCCTTTGAATATCTTTAAACTCTTCGGCCGAACCACCCTTATCTGGATGCTTTTCTAGCACTAATGAACGATATGCCTTCTTAATTACGTCAGGACCAGCACTTCTGTCAACACCCAAAAGATCATACAATGAGGGCATTCTTAAATACATATAGTTAACCTTATTTAAGCGTTAACCAACAATTGAGACCAAGGATGGAAGAAGTTGTCGGTCAAGGACACATTGTAGAATTCTTATTATCATGCAAATCTGAACAAAAAACAAATTATCCTCATCTTCTCTTTACAGGCGTAACGGGAATAGGAAAAACTTTCTTGGCCCAGCAATTTTTAAAATACGCCCTTCGAGATATTCCAGCAGAACTCTTGCAGAGATATATTCTTAAACTATCTTCCTGCGATGATCGTGGAATCGCATCCCTCAGACAAAAACTCGTCGAGTTTCTTCGTTCAAACAGACAATATGATGTGACTGCATGGGTCTGGATTGATGATGCAGATTCCCTACCAGTTCTGACGCAGCAAGCACTTCGCAGACTGATGGAAAGATATGAAACGCATGTAAGATTTCTATTTTCATCTTGCACATCACAATCCTTCATTGAACCCATTCAGAGCCGCACAGTAATCTTGCAGCTTCTGCCGATTAATCTCTACGAGCATTTCGCATTCTTCTGCAAGAAATATAGTCCTTCAATTGAACTCAGTGAAGATGTAAAGAATTGGATTGTTGGATTCTGTCTAGGAAACGCAAGACAACTTTGTTTAATCTTACGTCTACTAGAGGCTGTTCATACAAAGAAAGTAGATAATGAAGATGAAGATGAAGATGAAAAAGAGAATTTACTTCATCAAGAGAAGCATAAAGTTACTCTGCAAGAAATTCAGACATATATTACACCTCCACCTGTCTCCATTATTCGAGATCTCTGTTTTGGAATTCTAACAAACAACGTAATTAAAATTTTCCAAAACCTTCATGATTTACAACTTATTGGCTACACGGTTGAAGACATCTTGCATTATATTCAAGTTATAACACAAGTATATTCATTTTTTTCACCAATTGAACTGATTAAGCTAAATGAACGCTGTTCGGAAGTCCATATTCGTCTTATTCAGCGCCGCTTCGGTTTCTTCGAGACTTTAAAGGTTTTCGCTGGAGAAATACAGAAGGATGACCTCTTTCCGCTCCGAATTACCACAGGATGTTGTGATCGAATGGATAAAAGCGTTCGGCTTTAAGAATTTTCGTGATAAGAGATGGTTGCAATTTCCGCAAACGAATCCTGTAATAAAAACGCTCTATGATGAAGTTTCACAGCATTATTATCCGAGTCGTCTTCCACCGTATGATTACACTAATTGCAAGAAAATACTCCGACATGTTCTTAAAAAGTCAGGATATACTCTATTGAGTAAAGAAGTTCGTGTTGGAAAAGAAAGAAGACATGAGTATTCTATTTCTGAAATCAACCCATCGGAGTCGCAAGATGAGCCCAAAGAAACTTGGCTTCTAGGAGTTGATCCTCCGAAAGACGAAGAAACCATGCATTCGCAATAGAACGATTCAAATTATCATTTGCCAAAGGGACATAGACAGCTTCCTTAGGAGGAAGTTCATTAATTCCATCAATGAAGCGCTCTAACAAATCTTCCGTTTCAATTCTCTTTCCAGATTTGAACCGCGACCATTCCGCCTTTCTTGCAACTTGAACTACGCCATTCAAATGCTTATCCTGCAAATAACGAATTGCCCGGCGAATCTTGGCTGCATTCCATGAAAGAGGTCCGCCCTTCATCAATTTATTCATATCCTGTGCATAATGAGCCCATAAACCAGTCCCTTCATCCATGGAAAAGAAAACATTATCGGCATGACCGACTACCCCGCCTTCACCGACTAGATTCTCTTCGGGATCAGTTCCAAAGCGCAGCGCTTTTGCTTCACCGAGAACAGGTGTTATAGGCTTAATGCAGAGAACATAGGAATCCATCCAGAGTCCGCCAACATAGGCCATCATCTGACTGGACGCCCATGCACGCCATAACCATCCTGGAGCAATAGAAGCTTCTGCAGGAATTTCAACACCCTTTTCTCTTAGAACAGCATGCACTGGACCACGGCCTATCAGAGGAACCACCATAAATTCTTTTTCATTTAACTGCTGGCATCTCTTCAAATGGGCGTTTAGGAATGGAGAGCTGGGTGTCTTCATTAGGCGGGCACCCCAGTCTAACCAGTATCGGCTAGTGGGTTCACCATCATCTACAACCCACCAAAGTTTTGGTCTTAATTCATCTTTAAATTCTTCATTATCACCCGGTTTCTTAAATTCATCCTTATAAATCCAGCGCATAGTTCCAACAGTAAAAATCATTATTAAAACAACAAATCCAGTGAATTCGCCTATAGATGACATTCCTCTATCCTATCGCCGTGAAATTTTTATTTTTCCACAAGCAGTTTTCGCTGCATCTGCTCATGATATCTCTGAGCCATAATATCCTGCTGGGCAGCTCTTCTGACCCGTGCATCTTCTTGTGCCTTCAACTGCTGCTCATATTGGAGAACATGTCTCTTCTGATCGGGTGATAAATCTGTCACTGCTCGTTCTCTTTCATATTCCTTCAAGTTCTTGGGTCTATTACCAATGGATGCCGCCGCATCAGCAACATTTTGACTAAAGGTTGATTCGGTGGTATAGGCAGATTTCAAATCTGTAAATTGAACACCTTTTCCGCCATAAGGAGATGTATAATCACCTGGTTTTTCACCACCAAGAGTAATTCCCATTTGCGGCTGCAAGATAATTGCAGAGGGAACATATCCACTGCGCCCTTGACCTGGTCCAGCTTCTTGTTCGAATGTTTTGTTGAATGTATCCAGGGCAAACTTCTTTTTCAGTGTAGTATTTTCTCTGTTAGAATCATTTTGACCCGTTGATTTCAACCAATCACCGTATCCATCATCTTTTTCGGGGTCGGGTAGCTTATTTTCTTCGAAAAGTTGATTGAACATGGACATATCAAGATTTTTTGCAGATAATGCGACTGGCGGTCTATCTTGAAGCTGCGCTACAGCAGATGCTCTTTGTTGACCTAGATAATCTAATTGATCTTGTGTATGAGGAACGTGGGCTGAAACCATTTCTGCCTGCCGCCGAATTCCAGAAACACGATCAACAATTTTCTGCAAGTAAGCGGATGCTCGTGTTACAGCATCGAAGAGGGCAGCATTTCCTCCACGATCGGGGTGTGCTCTAACAGCTGCCTTTTTGTAAGCAGATTTAATAATTTCGGATGATAAGGGCTGAGATTCATCAATATTTAGCATGTCGCAACATTCGGTAAAATAATCGTGGGCCTTTTGGGGCGCGGGATGATGCATGATTTCATTCTGCTGCTGCCTTTGTTGCTGCTGCTGATGCTGCGGCTGCTGCTGCTGATGCTGCTGCGGCTGCTGTGGCTGAGCAGTAGGGTAAGCCCATTGTTGAACTTCACCTCGTCTATAAGAAGCTAACCATTGCAAACAATACGCATACGTCCCCGTTCTTTTTGCCGATGAAATATATTCAGGTGATGAAAGTAGTGTTTCTAGCATTTGAGCGCGTGTTGCCGCATTTCGAATTCCACAAAGATTTTGCCAGATACGTATGTGCGCAGGATCAACGGATTGGTTAGCCCCCATCTGTTGAGAATGGGCATTTATCTTTAAACGAATTAACGCTTTCCAGCAATTAAAAATTGAAATGTGCCTAGCCAAAAGAAAACCCTGCAGATAAAATGCCTACTTTAAAGACAAAAGATTATAAGAATTTTGAAATTGATGGAGAGGCAATTCCCTTCTCTTTACTCGAACGATGCATGCCCAATGATCAAGTAATTAAAACAGGCAGTAACCGATGGATTCCCATGAAGCGATCTAATTATGGACCCCTCATTGGAATTCTTGACGTAACAAATACTACACGATACGGATTTACTGCAAAGAATGTTCCAATCTATCTCTTTTATCCAATGAATAAGGCCTTCCCTCCATTTCGTGTCGGCTCAACGACTGATCCAACCCAGAATGTTCTAGCAGTCATCACATTTGAATCATGGGAACTGGGCTTTTCAATGCCCCGAGGTGTATGCCAGCAGATTCTTGGTCCAGTAGGTGATTATGAGGCTGAAGCAGAGGCACTCTATTGGCTCCATTCTCCTCTTACTGCGTATACTAAGAAGCAATCAAAGGATATAATTCAAGGTGAATTTGATGTAGAAGATCGTCAAGATATTACAGATTGGCTAACATTTAACGTTGATCCTGCAGGATGCCTTGATATTGATGATGTGTTTTCTTATCGAATGAATGTAGACGGTTCCACAGATTGCATCATTACAATTGCAGATGTAGCCGATCTTTTGCCGGAAGGAAGCATGATTGATCAAATTGCACAGAAAGCGGGGCAGAGTCTTTATCAAGAGGGTAGGCAGCCTCGGCATATGTTACCCAAAGAGTTAGCAGAAGATTATGGTTCATTAGTACCCGGCGCACCACGACTTGGTCTCAGCCTTTTCTTTACTCTGACAAGCCAAAATACAATCGTAAATCTCTGCTTCAAGGAAACTGTTGTCACGAACAAGCAGACCTATACATATGACTCTGTCTCAACGAGTCCACACAAGTTTCTTCTATCCACTCTATGTGCACTCTTCCTACCCAAAGCGGATGCATCTGATCCCCATGAATGGATCGCAGCCCTCATGATCTTTTACAATAAAGAGATGGCACAGCGAATCAAGGGATGGTCGGCGGGTATCGCACGGGCTCATGGGGCACCCGATCAAGAGAAGATGAATCTGCTAGAATCAATTAATCCAAATCTTGATCTTAAATTTCTAGCAATGAAGTCAGCTACATATATCTGTGCTGGATCATCTGAGACATCTCATTATGGCCTTGAAGCCGAGATTTATTGTCACGCAACTTCACCTCTTCGCCGTTATGCAGATATTCAGAATCAGCGGGTCTGGAAGTGGATCACCCATGAGAATCATACCATTCAGGCAAATGATGCACTACTTCTTTCCCTAAATGCAGCAAGCAAGGCAGCAAAGAAGCATGATCGGGATTTCACATTTCTTACAGCTCTACAGAATCTGAATCCGAATCCAATCATTGAAGGATTTCTGCTAGATTTTAAGCTGAAAGATGATAAGGCAAAGCTAGAAGTATGGATTCCTGCATGGAATCAATCTATTAAAATCAAGTATGGCTACCGAGAAGTGACGGAGGGGACAGAGAAGGAGAAAAAGAAAATTGTGATTATGAGCCGCGATGAGAAGGAGACGATTGCTCTTCAAATTGGTGACAAAGTAAAAGCAGCTATTTCCTTTGACTCATCAAAGCCATATTGGAAGGAGCGGATGATTTTCAGAATTTTATCCACATAAAAAAGAAATGGGTTCATGGACAAGCAAACCGATTTCTCAACCTCAACCTCAACCTTCTCTTTCTCCTCGAATTATATTGCAAGCAGTGAAGAAAGAAACGCCGGCAGAAAAAGAAGACAAACTCAAACACCAAGAGATAATTTTTTATTCAAAAAAGAAAGAGTATCATATTGATGAGCAGTTACGATAAGCAAGGCTTTCTCCGTTTTTCTGCTAGTAAGAGTTTCTTCTAAAAAGTCACGAATTGTTTCTAGTTTAATATCATTAAGGGCTGAAATATTTATAATAAGTTTGCGAATTTCCTCCGAATTTATAAAGAAGGATCTTTCTGCATCAGATATGCGCATTCTAACTTTTAATAGTATTATATTTTTTTTTGCTTAAATGCGAAATGCGAAAATCAAATCAAAAGGAAGAGATGTCACAGGTTGTGGTTATGAAAGGTTGGCAAGGATTTGCTGATCGCCTTCAGCTTCTTTCCCATCTTTTAGCCTATTGCAAAGCAAATGATGCAGCGATTTGCATAGATTGGAGAGATCAGGTATGGGGACAGGGAGAAGAAGATTTTTCCGATTATTTTGAAATTCTAGGAATTCCAACAATTACATTACAGAAAACAGTCGAAATGGCAAAGCGCGGAGCCAAAATTTATCCTGAAGCATGGACAATTGATCTGCTAGAAGGAGTTCCAACATATGATACATATACAGATGACTACAAATTGACTCTTACAGAGAAAAATGAACGTATTGAGGGAGATATTTTAATTACATGCGCCAAAGGTTTACGTCAGTGGTCTTCTAAAATTCTAACACAACATATGCGTTTTACAAAACCAGTTGCCCAAGAAATTATAGAATTGATCAAAGAAGTTAAAAGACCCTATTGTGTTGTCCACTTACGGGGAACCGATCGTTCTGCAGATGGATTGTTTGATATGTATGTTGAAAATTATGAAAAAATTAATAACGATAGGAAAGAAAAAGTTTACGTAATTAGTGATTCACCTGAATATATTGAAAAATGGATGGGACTTTATCCTAATACTCAAACTATAATAAAGAATCCTCCTGTTTTGGCGCTTCCGAGATCGGGAAGAGGATCACATGTGTTAGAAAAGGATAAATTAATGGATGCGGGCATCACGAAACATCAATTGAATATAAATCTTCTAGCAGATTTCATGATCTTTTCATTCTCAAATGCAAATGTAGGATTTTCAGAAAGCGCATTTGTGACAATGGCTAGGCTTCTTTCAAAGATTGGAAAAGTTGTTCTTGGTGAATGGCTGCATGGATGGTGCCCAGATAATTAAAATTGAAATACACAAACCAACCCAATCCAGCCAAATCATAATGGAAGTCTCTGTTATAACACCAACGGCCAATCGCCGCCACTTTCTACCCCGCCTAATTGAATGCTATGAAAGCCAAACATATCCAAAGGAGAAAATGGAATGGATTATTCTAGATGATGGAAATGAAAGCCAGCCGCTATTTGATAGTCTTTCAAAAAGATTACCAAATATCAGATATATTTCTCTGCTAGAAAGCCGACCAATGGGCTTTAAACTTAATATTCTCTGCAAGGAAGCACAAGGTAAAATTATTGTCGTTATGGATGATGATGATTACTATCCTCCAACTAGAGTCTCTTCCGTGATAGAAGCATTCCAGCAGAATCCAAGAAAGAAGATTGCTGGATGCTCAGAAGTTTATATGTATAATGTTCAAACAGGAGAAGTTTTAGTTGCTGGCCCATATCATAATCGTCATGCATTGAACTGCACAATTGCATTCAGATCTTCTTATCTATATGATCATTCGTATGATAATGATGAACGATGCGCCGTAGAATCTAAATTTACACATCTCTTTACTGAACCAATGATTCAGTTACCAAGCCAACAAACAATTCTGCATATGATTCACTCTTCCAATACATTCAAGCAGAAAATGTCGATTAATCGTATGCAAAAAACAAATTTCCTCCTTGAATATTTTATTCCGCATCCGGAAATTAAACACTATGTCTCCGAACCCTCTGTGTCTTCTGTTTTAGTTTTGGAGTAAAGTAAACAGGTGAAACTGTATAATGAACTATCTTTAACATCAAAGTTTCCAAAGATCCGAAACTAACATTTTTCTTGCAAGGCTTCTTAGGAGGAGTCTTCAAATCATTGGTTGTAGGACCTGCGGATGGTGGTGGAAGGCGAATTGATAATCGGAGTCTAGGAAATACTGGTTCCATCCTATTTAGGGCACGATTTTTGTATTGTATATTTACCCGAATCAATTTTTTCTAAATTTTTAACGGGAAGGCCATTAATTTTTATTACTTGCACAGTGCCTGGTTTAACCTGAATACCTTTTCCTTCAAGGACAGCCCAAGCAAATAGATCACCACGTTTCTGATCTGGAATAACTAGATCTACAAAGTCCCGATTTCCAATTCCCAAACAGATTAGGGTTGCAATTCCGTAATCCCGATTAATCTGTCTGCACGAAGCAATAATTCCTCGAAACTTAACTGTGCGTTTTCCATCCAATCGAAGTTGAGATTCTGTCCAAAGCCCACATGAAGGCAAGAATTCTTCAGTTAACCAATAACCTCTTTCCTTAAAATCATTAAGTGCAGTAGGTTCTACAAGAAGAGATTGTTCTTGTTCTGCAGGAAGTAGAGCAGGTTTGTCTGTCCTTGATCCAAGACGATAAGGAGGCACTCCTCTACTCAAGAGGAGACCAGAACAACGTGCTTCTCTATAATGAACCCATTTTCTATACTCCGAATTGCAATGATTGAGTGCTGAACACCAAAATTCATGAGGTCTATGTGCTTTCCAATAACCAAGAGCCCAGACTAATTGAGCATAGGATACTGCATGACTCTTGCAGAAACTATAATAGACAAGTTGATTTAGATCATCTACAACTTGATCAATTGTGGACTGCTCATAACCTATGGAAGCCATTAATTGCCGGAATTCAACTCGTTTCTTAGGATTTCCTTTTGCAAACGCTTTTCTCCAACAATCAGCTTCTGCTGAATTACACCCTAAAATATAGCGAATTTTATGAATTGCATCATCATCATAAACAATTGGTCTGCCAATAGGCGTCTGCTTACCATCAAGAAGTCGCCATTTGTCCAAGAATTGTTGTTTTCTTCCTTCAGCAGCAGCAGCAGGTCTAATCAATGCTAGAGCGACCGCAATATCGGATATACCTTCTGGTTTCATATCCATGAATAGTTTGCGCATACCGCGGCTTTCACCTAGTGTAATTCCAATATTCCAGCCTCTAGCAAAGATTCTTTCTGTTGCTGCATCTCGGGTCGGATAAGAGATTAAAGATCTATCAGGACAAATATCTGCAAGTTGTGCTAGACCACGATTACTGAGCAAATCTATTTTAATAAATCCACGATCTTCTGTATCATCTTTATTCAAATTAATCTGGAAGAGGGGGACTCCATCAGCTTCAATTTCTTTAAGGCGCAGCTCTTCTGGAACTTCACCTTCATTTTCAAAGATAACAATTCCTCCACAATGTTTACTATAATTCTTGAGCGTTCCTTGTCTATCTGCTTTCTTGACCGTAAACTCTTTGAGTTCATCAGCGGTTAAGAATTTTTCAGGCTTTGCGCCTTTTTTGTTTACTGATCTAGGAATCGGTTTATTATGCTCTTTTAAAACATCCTTGATTGTTTGTCTAGTATTAACTTTTTCAGTCCATAAGTTATAGTTTGAAACTCGTCCAACTTGATTTGGAAACCGTTTAGCAATGAGACCGTAGATCTCTTCTCTGCGGTTGTAGGGCACATCAATATCAATATCGGGCATATCTTTACGCATCTCGTTCATAAAACGGGCTAATTCAATCTTGTTAAGAATTGGATCAACATGTGTAATTCCTAGCAGATACGTTACAAGGGATGACCCGGCTGATCCGCGGATAATATGTGGAATTGGTCTTGTGGATGCACCGAGAGCGTTTACAATTTCAAGAACAGTTCGGACCTGCAAGAAAACAGGAACAAAATGATTTTTATCAATTAGCTGATATTCTTCTTCTAGTTGATTATGGTATCTTATATCTTTGGGCACAGGTCGGATAAAGAGTGGTTCTAAGATATCTTTAGCTCCTCCAATTATAGTTGCCTTTTCTTTCTTTTTCTCTTTCTCCTTTTCTTTCTCTTTTTTAACTTTTCTAGTCTTTGGTTCAATTCTAAAGAAAGCATCTAAAGTTTGTTGCATGTCTTTATCCAGTCTTCCTAACTATCTCAAATTTCAGTCTTTTGATCCAAATAAAATTATTTAAATAAAGTAGATGAGTGAATCACACCTTCTTACAGAATTTAAAAATATTTCGAAGAATGGATCGTATGATGTAATACTAAAATTTTTTGAAAAGCATAAAGATGACATAACACAAAAACAGAGAAATATAGCGTATGAATGCTTGCTAAAAAATCGTAACATTGTCTCTTTTGCGAATACAGGAAAAACAGAAGAATTATTGAGTTTATATTTTCCTGATAATTCTGCAAAGCGGAACGTGCGTAGGGCACGGAAGACGCGGAATGCAAGGAAGGAGCGGAACACTCGTAAGAATAGAAAACAGTTTTAAACCCATGTGTCTAAAGCTTTCTAAGCTTTCTAGTCTTTTTTTGCCGAGGGACTTTTCCTAGCATTTTATTTATACGGGAGCGCCTATTATTTGCATTTTTGTATGTTGAAAGATTAATTCCTGAGGTTGTAAATATCTTTCTAGGAGAATTGCGTGAAAATTCAAAAAAAAGATACTCTTTAGGATTTGCAGTAAATTCTGGATTTTTACCACCAATTGTAAATGTTGGTAAAGTTTCATTTCTAACAAAAAATCCACTGCGATCTTGTCCACCCTTACGATGTAAGATATAATAAGAACAGTTTTTTTCAAGATTTTCTGGTTTAATAGGTTTAATTGGTAATTCCATTCCCTAAAATAAATAAAGATAATCTTCCTAGAAAGTAGATGGGGAATAAGCCCACCACAGGTTTAGCAAGTTTTAACATAAAAAAATCAGCTGAAGAGCATAAAGCAAATCCACATTATAGAACAACTTATTTAAGAACTCAATATGTCGATGACCCAATTCAAACAACAGAGCCGGGTGCCGTTGAACCCATTCAAGTCCCAGGATTAGCGCCTAGCAAACGATATGGTCCATTTCAAAAAAGATACACTGAAGGCTGGGTTTACGGAAGTGACCCACTCTTTGTTCCACCAGAGACACTTACAGTTCCTGACGGGGCAAAAGGGCAATCAGAAGTGCAAATTGTATGTCGATGCCGTGATATTCCCACTTTTATGCGTGATAACAAAGGTGATTTAATTCTTAACAATATGCTGCAAGAACTTACATCGGAAAAAGATATTGGATGCTGGGATGATGGGCCTCAACTTATGAATCCACAGAAATGGTCATTTGAATTCAATCCATATAATCTTGATGAAGACGGTAAAGATACATTTTTTATTGTCAGTAATCATCAGCTTTTTCGCCAAGAAATGGTTACTGGAGATCTTGTTGGAAATGCGTTTCGTTTTTTTAGTTCAAGAAAAGGAAGAAACACAAGAAAGCATGCAAGAAAGCACACAAGAAAACACACAAGAAAGCATGCAAGAAAGCATTAATTTTAAAATTTAGGTTCTAAAGCCTAAGACAATAAATCTAAGTAAATTATATATGGCCGGTTATATTTTTGTTTTATCGAATCCTCTTTATCAAGATTTTGTTTTAATTGGCGCCTCTTCAAAGACACCGTCCGAAAGAGCTGCAGAACTTTATACTGAAGGTCTACTATATCCCTTCAAAGTGGAAAAGGCAAAGCAGGTTCCTGTCCTTGATGGTAAGTTGGTCACTTTACACAAATTGCTCGTAAAAATGGGGGAAAGGCCAAATCCTGATAGAGATTTTTTCAAAGTTTCTACAGATGTGGTTGAGCAACTATTTGACCTTATTGATGGCACTCAATGGAGTCCTGCAGGGGAGCTGACTCAAGAGCAAGTATGGAACAATCTGCAAGAAAAGGTGGGAATGATCATGAAGAATGAAATGCCGAAAGCAAATGAGTTTCAACTTAGCAAACTTAAAATGCGTGTCTCCTCAATTCTTAAGCAGCAATCCATTACAGAACCAACACTTGAAAATGTTAGAGCAGCTATGGACCAAGCTAAAAAAGAAATAAATATTCAACCGAATGCGATCCCCCAAACGAACACGATTCCCGTTTAGCACTCAAGAACTGGTAAATGCTTAACAGGAACAAAGACACCATCTTGACCCATAGCTTGCCATTCATCCCATGCATTTCCAGCAGACTTCAATTCGGGATTAACTGACTGCTTGTGGGCAGCATTCAACCTAGAAAGCGAAGCATATTCAGTGCCCCGCCATACAAAACAGTCTTTTTCTTTTATATAGATGGCAGTTGCTTCATCCGCCTTATATACATGCTTGAGAACTTGTCCATCACGAAAGATTTTCTTATAATCTCGTCCTCCTGTCAAAGGTGAAGATGATGCTTGCACCACCTCAGAATCCTGCTGTGTTCGCAATAAATCAAATAGATTGCGAACAGCCTCAACCGATGCAGTAAAGAATTCCCGACGGTTAGAAATACGGCCGTCCTCGTAGCCTAAAATCCGGTGAAGAACTTTCTCTGTTTCTCTAGGTGACCGAACACGAATAGATGTTTCGCACTTCCAAACAGGAATAGACCATGTATCTTGATTGGCTTCAGCTAGGCGCTCTTCGGGAGTTCTGTCCGTATACCCTACTTTCACAAAGGAGGGCATATGTTCATTTGTCATACAGTATACATAGCCTTCCTTTGAATCGGAGGACATTTTACCCAATAATTTTGCAAACTGCACAATTCAATTTTTGGAATCTTGGCTTAAAATGAAAGCCTTTTAAAAATATAATGTCAGAATTTGATTCTGATAAATTTACTGAGATTGCAACAAACTATAATACACTTGCAAAAGAACTTGAAATGATTAAATCTGAAACTAAAGAACCATTTGAAGGAGGAAGCACTGGTGAACAGGCGGGGAAAATTATCAATTTTTTGTTAAAAAATCCGCAAATAAAATTAGTTCTTGAAATTGGTTTTAATTTTGGACATAGCGCTCTTAATTTTTTAAATGCAAACCCTGAAATAAATGTAATTAGTGTAGATCTTGGTGAGCATCAATATGTATATGATTGTAAAAAAATCATTGACAAGCATTTTCCCAAAAGACATCAATTAATAATTGGAGATTCTACAAAAGTAATTCCACAGCTTGTAGGTAATATTCATCCAGATTTTATTTTTATTGATGGAGGGCATAAAGATCCAGTTCCCTTACTAGATATTCGTAATTGCTTGGCGCTTTCAGATGATAACACAATTCTCTGCTTAGATGATACAGAATTTAAATATGGATGGCATGATATAGTTATTGCCCTTTGCACTGTTCTTAAAACTAAAGAAATTGACGAAAAATCATTAATAGTTGAAAGATCGCCTTTGCGCGGATGGACTTATTTTAAAAAGACTCCCGTAAATTCTAAGACCAATCAATAATCATTTTACTCTGCAGCACTATGATATCAACATCGGGGAAAATCTTATGAAGACTATGTAAGATTTTATCCACATATACTTCGGGAATAGGACCCGGATTATTTTTATCTAGCAGGCCTTGTGCATTATGCCGAATTGGCACATGGCATGGTAGAGTATTCAATACTACATGTTTCTTATTTATCATGGCATCTTCAATGATAATATTTGCAATATATTTTACGAAAATTGCAATCTCATTTAGGGTAACTGCCTGTTCAAGATCAACAGAAGTTGGAATCGGATTACGATTTACGGCATTTATGTCTTGGCCCATTTCTTGCAGTTCTTCTCGAGTGAACTTAGTCGCATTTAACGTAATGCCGTTATGGAGATTACTTGAATAGATATATTCCTTGGGCATTTTATTTTAATAATCTATAAAAATGTCTTCAATTTTACCCTGACCCAATGTAGAAATGAACTCCCTAATGGTTCTCATTTCCGTCATTTCATATGATATTTGGTTCTATATTTCACACATTATTTTGCATTACGAATTTATGTATGCGCACCATAAATTACATCATTCTAAATTAGTTCCATCAGCACGTGATACATATCTTGCTAGCTCGGTTGAAACAATTTTCCAAGGAGTGGGTATCCTTTATCCATCATTCTATCTGCAAATAACAAATCAAACATCTCTATCATATATAATAAAAGTAGAATCCTACGATTATTTACTGCTTGCACTCTTTATTGTCAATATAAGAGGCATGATGGCACACGATCCTCGTTTTGTTTTCCTAATAGGTAATCACCATCTACTTCACCACAAATACAACAATTGTAATTATGGTCAGTTCTATTTGGATTATATGCTAGGAACGTGCCATCCTAAAAAAGAGGAATATAGATATGGACTAATATACACTTAATCTATATAACAAGTTCTTTCATCCTCAGGCCCTTAAACAATCTTGCTAATAGCCGAATACCACTTATACACATCCCATTCTATATATTTTTCTAGCAGGGCTTCAAACTCCTTCTCCTTTACTGAACTCAGTCCCAGCCCATGAAAGATCACCATCATCTGAACAAGCTGATTCTGCAAGAAATCCATGATCAATGAAGGATCTGAGTCGGCACCATAAACTTCCGAAGAGAAAAGACAAAGATCACCCTTGAGACGCCGCCGATAATTCACATGATTATCATTTAGAACCTGAATCCACTTTTTCTGAAAATATGCATAAATCAAAGAATCCATTCCAGGATCTTTGCCAATGATTGCCAAAAGTTCGTTCTCATTGTAAAGCAAGAAGTTGTAAAAGGATCCATCTGCCTTTACAAATGGCTTATATCGCGTCAAATCCGTCTGGCAGGAGCAGTCAGCTCCATAGGATACATCAAACAGAATGTTCTGCTTGAACTTTTCCTTATCTTTGCTCTCCAAGAAAAGCTTCTTTAGCACGCATACTGTATCGAAACCTGTATACTCTTGCAGAATAAGGTTTCTTCCAGATGAAAGAGTCTGATGAATGAGTTTTGCTAGAAACAAGTCATCCGAGCCCACATCCCGGTCAATCTCCTTGTGCTCAAATGCACTAGGGCAAATTACAACTATCAGATTAGTAGAAGAGAAAAGCCAAGCATATCCAAGATCATTAAAACTCATCTTAGGTCTTCCATTCTCAGACCACCGATCAAAATATTCCTTCATCTTTTCCAGATTAAACATTGGGTCAAAATGTATTGCAAATACGGATCTATTCTTTGCAAGAATATCACGAATAAAGACAGGCACAATCTGATCCGTTTTCTCCGTCAACTGGTTCACTTCCATATTAACGCTTGAACCTATGCCAATGTAGGTAGTATGCGCCTCATTTCTCATCTCAAGAATCTTTGCAAGATAGTCCTTCATTTTTCTCTGGCATTAAAAATATAATACCAGCAAATCAATTTTTTAGTGCTTTTTACTGGAGCTTTCTATCGGAGCTTTCTATCAGAAACATTAGGAAGCCGCTTATTCTGAGACATATCTTGCTTCTCCATAATATCCTTCTCTTCATCCCGATCATCATCCTTAGAAGGAAAAGGAGTGTAGAAGTTGGACGACTTTTCACCGGGATAAATTTTCGTATAGAAAGTGGACTCAAAATCACATTCAATACAAGAAATCTTATTATCTTGACGACTAAAGATGATCTGACCGGGTAGATAATTATTCTTACAGATTCCGCAGATCTGAGAATTACTCGTTCGGAAAGCACGACGCATAAAGTTCATTTTGACACTGGCTAACACTAATTCACCATTTTTTTTCAAATTTTTTAAATTCGTAGATAGAGGCTGTCATTGATAGCAATATCACGAAGAATACCTATGCCAACACCCTTCAGTTTTTCTACCATTTCTGTATGCTGGCAATAAGTCGCAATTGCAAGAAGCTCATTCAACATATTATTCAAAGACATGAGTGTCTTATACAAGTTTCCTTCATAGATTCCAAAATCTAAGCAGATTTGTGATGCCGATTCACCCGAAAGCCATGCAGAAATGGGTCCCAGCCATTTATCAGATAGATCCCAAAAGGAAGAAGGAGCAAATCCGAACCGCGCTTCTACACTTTGGAACATTTTAGCAAGATCATCAATCTGATTGAGTGCATCGCTAACGGCCGGTCGAAGAGGACCTGCACCTTGGGATTCAGCCTTATCCAGAATAAATGCAGCAAGGACAAGAACAATATCATCGGCCTCAAGTCCAGCAAAGAGACCACGATCATATGCCTCGACTAGCAAGATGGGGTTTGATTCATTAACTTCTGTAGCAAGAATACCCTTAAGAGTCAAATTTGCGGCCGTGATCTCTGCACAAGCTCCAACATCTTTCAAGAATTCAGTCTCTGCTAGAAACCGAATTGTTGCTTCCGGTCCAGCAGTAAATGCTTCCATCTCTTTCAGCACGACTTTTTCCCGTTCTAGCTCCTGCTTCAAGGCCGACAAAGAAGAAACCTGTTTCTGCAAGAGAAGCCACTGTGGTCCAGCATGAACATTCTTCCAAGCCTCCAGCTCGGCCTGTGCCTTCTTCTTAGCAGCATTCACCGATGTCTTAAATTTTTCTGCAAGAAGTAAGCCTTTCTGCATATCCAAGAACTGCTCCTCTGTGATTCCAGCAGAAGCAATCTTTTCTTCAAGTTCGGCGATGAGTGTGCGCTGCCCTTCTGCGAAAACCTTCTGCTGCTTGAACCAGAACGAATCCTGTGAAATCTTAAGCCAAGACAAGTTATTGCTTTGCAATGTCTTCAGCAAGAAGTCATAGTGGAAATCCATGCGGGATCGTAGAACCGTCTTCCGTCCTGTCATCATGAGTTTTGCTTCTGTTGTGCTAATGGGATCGCGGGATGGAAGATAAAGCACAAGACCTTCCTTGTCTAAGCCGCGCCGCCCTGCCCGCCCTGCCATCTGAATATATTCATCGGTGGCCAAGCATCGCAGACCACCTTCATCATACTTCTTGAGATCTAGGAAAACAACCGTTCGCGTTGGCATATTAATTCCAACCGCAAATGTCTCTGTGCAAAACATAACCTTCACGAATCCTTTAGAAAAGAGGATTTCAATGATCTCCTTGAGAATAGGCAGAAGACCAGAATGATGATAGGCAATACCCCGCTCTAGCAGACCCATTAAATTATGATACTGCTTGAGTCCCTGCAGAATATCCATATAGCGGTGAAGATGAAAACTGATAATTCTACGAATTTCAGCGGACTGCTTGCCATCCACGAAGGAGCCTTCCATTTTGGAAGCCCATGATTCACATGCAGCACGACTGAAGACGAAGAAGAGGGCGGGAAGAAGACTGCGTTCACTCAGTGTCTGAGCGCAGCGATTGAGTTCAGCCACGTAGGATTGAGGCCGCTCTTCCTTTCCCTGCTTTATCACAGGATCATCGTAGCCACCTCGGCGTCTAGCAGCAACTTTATTCTTATGATCTTCATATGAATCACAGATCTTCTTTCGATAGAAAAGCCATGAGTCCCAGCGCACATCATTAAACTTATCAACTCCTGCAGGAGATTCCATTACCACAATTGGATCCTCTGACCAACTTTGAACAACGCAATGCTTGAGTGGCACTACACGATGGCTTGTTGGTATAAGCCAGCACATCTTCTGCTTTAGATCTCCAATCCAGCTAGCAAAAGCCTCTGCTCCATCAATTGTGGCAGATAGCATGATCATTTTGACCTCTGCAGGCAGCAAAATCATTGTCTCTTCCCAGACCTTTCCCCGCTCCTTATTATTAATGTAATGAACCTCATCAAAGATGACTGCGTCTAAGCCGGTCAATGACATTCCCGCAGTAAGACCAAGACCTTCTGTCGAAGTGCCCTTCTTATAAAGCATATTTCGGAGGCACTCTGTGGTCATGATTACTACAGCCGCATCGGGCTGAAACTTAATATCACCTGTTACAATTCCAACAGAAGGAAACATTTCCTTGAGGTCATGAAATTTCTGGTTTGAAAGCGACTTAATGGGAGTTGTATAGAACACACGACCACCCTTCTGAAGACTATAGGCGATCTGGTATTCACCAACGAGAGTTTTTCCTGAACCTGTTTTGGCAGTTACGAGAACATTCTCCTCCTTGTGGATAGCACAGATTGCATGCTGCTGGAATGGATCTAGAGGGTAAGAGTAATTCTTTGCTAGATCTTCTGCGGCAGGAAAATCGATAACTGGATCGGTGGTATTACAAATTTTAAGAAACGACATTTCTGTGTTTTTGGGGAGGGGCACAACCATAATTCAATTTTTAATCGCTCTATAAATTCTTCAAATATAAAATATCATGCAACACAGTTGAAGGATATTTTCTAAGAAATAAATTAATTACTTTCTGTTCTTTCTGCTCATCCTAGCTTTCCTGCTCTTCCTAGCTGTCCGAGCCCTTCTAGTATTTGAAGAACGCAGAAGATCCATGCAATTTGAAATACATTGGAATTCGGATAATGCCTTTACCTTATTTGCATCTGGCATATCAGCTGGTAGTTTATCTGGATGATTCTGACGGGCCCATTCTAAGAATGATCTCCTCTTTTCTTTGTAGGTTTCACCTACGATACCTGCAGTTGGAAGAAGCACATCACAACTGGCGCAACCAGGAGAAACGGATCCTCCACCTCCACCTCCACCTCCACCTCCACCTCCACCTCCACCACTTCCTTCTCCGGGATATCTACTTCTGTAATTGTGCGTTTTAGTAAATTCAAACCATGCATGCTGGGTAGGTTCCCACCACCAATAAGAAGATCCATGACCGGGATAAGGCTCATGCGGGAATCGTTCTTTCCATGCACGAGGCGCTTCTACATTAAAACTATAGTCTCTTTCTGCCTGTGCTTGTCTTAGTCTTTCTTTATATGCTTCGTATGCTTTTCTTTCCTCTTCTTCAGCTTTAGTTTCTTTATCCCAACGCCAATGACCCGTTGGTAAAGGTTCGCCTAAATTATTTACATTATTCACAAATCTTTGTCCTGCACGAGAACCCTTTTGTGCTTTTGAAGGTCCTCTTGCAGCTTTTTCCTCAGCATTTATTGCATTCTTTTCACGCTGATATACGCGTTTTTGATCCACCTTTGTTATACGAAGATCATCTAACATAGCATCAACCGCTACTTTTCCTACATCTGGACGAATTTTATGCTGAAAATGCGACTTGATTATAATAGGATCCCCCTCTTTTGGAAAGAAAAGTCCTTTAAAAATTTTAAATTTTGCCTTGTCACCACTAAATAATGCAGGAGTGAAGGTAGATTCTCCTTTCATTTTTGCAATGATTGGAGAAACTTCCCTCAAAAAAGATAGTGTTGGTTCTGTTGCTGTTACAGACATTCCTATATAATCTTCAGATATTTTTGAGTATATGTTTGGCTTCCTAGTAATCAATAATTAGTCATACAAATCGCCATCGTATATTTTAGAACTCAACCGAAATTGGAAAACTTCTGGTGCCTCTTGATCATTCGGAAAATTGTGTTTATAATGATATGAAGGCATATTAGTCCAAACTAAGTAAACGCAATAAGCAATCCATTCTTCTGCAAGAACCATCATTCTTCCTTCAGTTAATCCTTTCATCCGAATTAGACCATCATCTACAGCAATACTTTCCAAATATTCTAACTCAGAAGACCATGCAAGATGTTTTTCTGCTAAAGTATCTTTTAGCATATCAGAAACAACACGGTAATTTATTTTTCCAGAGATTCGTGCCTCAAACATAATAGAATTCCAAATCTTTTGCATTTCACTAACGGGATAATCAGCTACTAGTTTCTTAATTGATTTTGCAAGAAGTGGAACTAATCTCTTTCTAGACTGTTCCCGTATAGATTGCTTTTCAGGATAATCGTGTGGTAAAGCATTTTCTAGAAGATCATGCAAGAAGACATCACAATGCGGACAAGTGTGTGCTAGAGGCATTGTGTCCCTACCCAAAATAAGTGTATAAAATATTCAATTTTTTATATCTATACTATAGAATGATTAAGGATTGGATAGTTTAGTATTTTATAATTTTTCTTTTAGTAGTTGGAGGATTTAGACCGCTTTTTGCCGCATTTATGATCAGCCAAGGATACAAATGCACAGAATGGACAGAAACACTATTTGGAAAAAGACTCTGTTTAAGATGGAGTGGTGCCAATAAAAATTGAAAACATCAATTTTCATAGTATTGTATGAAAATGACTGAAATGGATTGGAACTGGAAGGAAGTAAATGGATTGAAATACCTTTGGGATCCAAACACAGGTGCTCTATATGATACAATTAACCTATTTCCATCTGGCTTCCTGTTCCAAGATGGAACTTGGACTTTTATGAAGCAACCACCATCTCTAACAAGCACAATGAAGGATCCAGCAATTCAAGAGTATATGAAGAATCCCAAAGCTAAGCGGCAAGGAATGGATTGGGCTTCCTACTGGCAGAAAAGAAAGGCAGCCGAAGCGGCAAATCCTTCTGCAAAAGAAAAGCCTTTGATTTCTTCAAAGAAGCCTGAGAAAAATACAATTGCATCAATTACAAAGAAAATGGGTCAAATGAAGGTCACCCAAGCCCCAACAATTCATATATAAATTACGCTAACTATTAGGGATATTGTAATTAGATTAATATCATAGATGCTACTTAAAACATCTATTGTATTCATTATTATAAAGATGGCTACTCTTCTTTGCAGAGATAAAGACATTGGATATACAATTTTACCATATTCAAGAGCTTTATCTCTTGATAAGCCACTTAATCTGGAACTAATTGCTCATCCTAATGACTATGTTCTTGGATATATCACATATTATGAATATACTGGTATACGTAAGTTTACGTATACAGAGTCAGGATCACTAATCCAAGCCAAAAAGCATTGGTCGCTCGATATTATGAAGGAGTTTCCCTATTGCGAGCAGAATGGACCATGGATTGTCTACAGTTGCTCACCTGAAAAAACAGCACTGCAGTTTGGTGAGATTCTTTCAGGTGAATGTCTACATATTCATGGCTGGGATACTTGGTCTGTAGCAGGCAAGAATGCAAAAGTGGCAGTCATCACGTCTTGGGAAATATACTAGAGCCGCTTTCAAATGTTCTGTGATCTAAAAGTAGGGATGTATCAACCTGCAAGATACTTTGCAGGTCTTAGTAAAACCCAGAAGAAAAAGAAACTGAAGGAAATGCGACATTTTGGTTCCATGTCATGGACTAATCCAAACGCATACACTGGGTTTAAAACAGATCAAGCAGTCAAATCAAAGCCTTCGTCTTACACGCAACGCTTCAAAGCAAAGTTTCCTAAAGCTCTGTCCCTCAAGCAGAAAGCTGAAGCAACAGGTGTTCCCTTAGCGATACTCAAGAAGGTGTATAACAGGGGGATGGCAGCCTGGAGAACGGGGCATAGGCCCGGAGCTACTGAGCAGCAGTGGGGCTATGCGCGTGTGCATTCATTTTTATTAAAAGGAAAGACATATAGAACAACAAATTCTGATCTTGCTAGAAAAGCGAAGACTGAATCTCCAGCAGCTAGAAAATGGTTTGCCTAGTTACCATCGGTTACCACAATGTGAATTATGTCCACCAGGACAGAACTCTTCCTGCTTGAATCCGGGCTCCGCCCTACAGCATTCTCCATCATGTGAATCTTTGGACCCAACTTTCTGGCCTGTGGTCGGATCATAATACAGACCACAAAACTTTTTACCACATTGCCAGCACCAAGGTCGACCGCATCCCCCTCCAACATTAAATTTTCCCTTAGTTTCAAGACCGCAAGCGAAAATATAATTACAAGCTGCGTCTTTTAAGGCCCAACGTTTGCACCATGGGCATTCTTTGGCATCCTCAGACATCCCTTTAAAAGCAGCAGTTATTTTAGAAAGAATGGATGAACTGAAGAAGACGGGTCTATCATTAGTGCTCGTTTATGGTGTTCACTATGTTTCAACGCAATTCTACGGAAACATCTGCGTTCCATCTGGATTTCAAGGAGTATTAAGTGGGTTTTTTACAACTGCTTCACCCTGGTGTCATATAATTCTTAATACAATGCAGCTAACAGAAACATCGTATGGCACCATGATTTTAACGGGAGTTACGCGTTTGGTTGTTGGCTCTTTGACGGGAGAAAAAGAGAAGGAAAAAGAGAAAGAGAAAGAGAAGAAACAAGAAGTCAAAAATGGCCAGCCTAAAATAGAGTGATGTTTGCATTATCTATAAGAATTCCAAATGCACAAAGAGCAGCAGAAAGAGCAGAACAAATAGAAGCAGAAAGAGCAGCACAAAGAGCAGCGGCTGCTAATACAAACTATAGCAATGCTACTGAAGTTAATTACGGTAATTTTGAACTCAAAAAACTGCTAACCAATGGAAATCCTAATAATAAACAACAAAAAGAGGCAATGCGAGCATTTGATCCAAACGTAATAAGAAATAAGAAACAAACAAAAGCAAAAAGAGAAGCACAGCGCCAAAAAAAATTAAAAGAAATAAGCGCATCAAGAGGCAGTAAAAGAGCGCAAGAAATGGCATTACATGCTCTAACTATAAAATACAGTAATACGCAAAAACCGCCAAAAATTGTATTAAGGACAACACGGAAGTTAAAGAATCGCCGCCATAAGTAAATAATGGGGTTTCTTGCAGCACTAATTGGAGCAATTTTCCTCTATAATTTGACAAATGGTGCAGAAGCTGTGCAGAATTCAGTTAAAGATTGTTCTGCGGGAAAGTCACTCTTCAAGTTCACAAGTGGTAGTCTTCTCCCCGATCCTGTAGTCCCTGGCGATGACTCATCTATTACATTAAATCTTGTTATTCCTGCAGGATGCTATGTGGATGCCGGCACAGCTAAGTATTCCTTTTCTTTTAATGGAATTCCTTTTACACCTACAGTTGAAGACTTATGCTCAAATGTGGCATGCCCCTTAACGGAAGGCCCTTACACCAATACAACGACATCTGTATTTCCTACAGGCGTGAATGGCAAGATTGTTACGCGCATTGAATGGTTGACGCCGGATAATCAGCAGCTTCTCTGCGTAGATGTAACAGCCAAGACGTAATCATACAGAATCAATAATACCGCGATTTAAGAACTAAAATTTCTGATTTCCAAGCTTTGTAATCAGAAATTTTGACTTGACTAGCAGCAGCAGCCTTATTAATATAATTGGTAATTGTTGCCAACTCAAAAAGAACATCAACACTTCCATATGTGGTCTGCAGGTCTGCAAAATCAAATACAGGCTTATCATTCAAGATATTTATATTATTATGTAAGGCAAACCACCAATTCTGAACAAAAGATGCAACAGATGCGTAAGGCATTCCCTTAAAAATAACAGGATGCGCCTCGAACCATTCATGATAGTGTTTCCGGCATTCTTCGCACGGAATTGCTTTTCCTGTTAATTGAAAAATTCGTGTCCAAATTCGTAACTCTTCTGCATGGACTGCAGGAGGAGATGTGCCAGCTTTTAAAGAGAAGAAGTGAAGAATGTTCCAAAAATGTGGACCCCATTGAGTTGTTTCAATGCCTTTTATTTTGTCCTTTGAGCAGCCACACATTAAAAGAAACAAAGTTTCTTTTTACTTATATTTAACTACTTTGCAATTTGTATGATTAAAGCGACTGCAAGTCCAATTGCCGAAAGAAAAGAAATTCCAAGAAGTATTTTTTGATAAAATGTAAATTTTAGTTCAAAGGTTCCATTAAATGTAATGAATTTACTTACATTTCTACACATTGGACATAATGCAGAATGTTGCCCATGCCATTAAGCTAAGCATTTCTTATGATATCCAAAAGAGCATTGGCAAATTTTCTGTTCAAGGGTCTAAGAACGGGCTCGGATAAAGAGCCCTCCTCTTCAAGACAAATAATGCATTTTGGAACAGGTTCTGAAACAATTGAAGAAAGTGAAATGGAAGAGTCAGACTTTAACATTTTACTTTTAATTTAAAGAATAAAGATAAATCAAATTTTCGTATTATAGACTTACAATTGAGTCCTTATCATCTTTTGGTAATTGTGTATTTATATCTTGGCCAGACACATCATGTGTAACAGTCGTAGAAGAACCAGACACATCAGAAATCTGAAGTGATATACTTTCAGGTGCCGCGGTATTTGATTCTTCCTCCTCTTCTTCCTTCACTTGTCCAATAATACTCGGTTGAGGTGCAGTGAATGATATAGGCAATTCAGCTCCAATTTTGAACTGGCTCTTCATCATAGATACAACTCCACTAGAAGCCATCCGTGTTAATTCATTCTTAATTTCTGCCGCCTTTCTTGCATGAATTGTGTTTGAAAGAGTTCCTCTACCTCCTGCCGGAGGCTCAGGAGAAGGTTCACGCGATCCCTTGCCATAATTCATTGATCGAATTGTATCTGCTGCCGCTTTTTTAGCAATTGCTTCAAGCATAGGTTTGAGTTCAGCCTTCATACGGTCATTTTCTTCTTTGATACGAACATCAATATCCGAAACCACAAGCTGACGGAGAACACCTTTCTTCTGCTGCACCATGATTGCAGCCTCGGCAGCCATCTTCTTAAGACGAGCACCTGTATCCTTAAAGGCCTTCGTGTGCTCAATCGCCGCTGCAATATCAGGCTTCTTGACTTCCAAGGAGGAACCGAATTCATTGCGGAACGATGCAATAACCGAGTCCGGGATAGGCGGAGACTGTTCAATGAGACGATCCAATTCAATACGGCAGATTTTTAGGAATGACATAGAGTCCATGCGTTCATTAGGATTAATTCGGAGTTCAACAGTGATGAGACGATTAAATTTACCCCATGATATGCTGGAAACACGATGAGCCTCAGAGCCTTGTGCATATCTCAAAAAATTTCCAAGAGTTGTAATAATTCCGGCAATAATAGAAACACCACCAATTGCCAGTGTCGCATAATGCGCATTTTGAGCATTGTCACCAAAAATAGAATTTAGGCCAAAGTTAGCTGTTCCTGTTAGTGTGCTTAAAATAATAACAGGGATTGTGATCCAACTATTACGGCTGCTAAATAATTTCTCAGTGCGTTCGTGCATCCAGCGGTAACATGCGGCCTTGTCCGCCCATTCGGCCATTAAATCGTCAAGTTCGGGTGTCCAGCCGTTCAAAAACTTCTTAACCTTCGGGGGCTCAGGTGCAGCGGGTTTCTTTTCACCATCCGCTGGTTTAGGTGGTGAATCATTCTTTGGCGGCGAAGCATTGGCCATCAAGTCGCTCATCCTAATTATTGCTTATATTTCCCCCGTCTTTTTCTACTTTTGTTTTTATTGACTGCTTGAACTCCGCAGAATTCGTATATTTCGGTCGCCATCTTATCGGAAATTATTTTCTCTTTCGCAAACTGATCTGAATTAAATTCTGTTGGAAGTTTCTGCGTATACAACCAGTCTTTAAAATCAGCTGCAGTATGTTTCATTAATGAATTCTTAATTCCCAAGTTCTGCCATTCAGTCTTTAAAGCTCCATTCTTATATAATCCCGATTTCTCCATTGAATCAAAAAATACTTTATGAATCTGGTCTGCCGTAGACAATGTATAATAGGGTTCAACTTGCTTTAAGGAAAGACCTAATCCCTTATGAAGCATATCATCAAAAAATAAAATATCGGGTGACTTTGAAACGGGTAAATCAAGATCTTCTAAGCATTGAATAATACCATTTCTAGTTTTTTCGCGTGCATTTGGCATACCTTGAGGCGCTCGTTCAACCTTCATTCTACTGCTCGTTTCCGCAGTAAAGATGAGGGACACTACGGGTTTCTTAGTTGAAAAGAGATTCAGATTTGAAAGACGAATTACCGCTTCAACAAAGGAAAGAAATTCGGGGCAGGAATTATTTGAATAAAACATTATATAGTCTAAGAATCCTTTTTGTCTCATTCTTTGTGCAACATCAAAAGTATGTGGTATACCAGGTCGGGTTAACCAAAGTTCACCCTTTTTAATTGCAGCTGCGACATCAAATGCTAAAGATTGATACGCATTTTCAACGGCTGCAATTAAATTAGGATCTAAGGCTTTTTGATTTTGACTTGTGTTCTTATTCAGTTGAATAAACTGATAAATGTCAAGGAGTTGCGTGAATAAATCAAACAATCCAGTGCCATCACAAACACACAAATCAAAATCAAAAGCCAGTATCCGCGTTGTATCAAGTATTTTGGCATCCATGCCTCCCTATCGAGGGTCAACAAGGTATTTTAAAAACCGAAAATTATAAAATTTTCAACTACACTTATAAAGTTCTGTAATATGATGGAACTAAGAAGAAGGACTGCAGTGCCGTCTTATCAAGAACTTTGAGTCCTTCAGGAAAAGTCTGCCCTTCAAGCATCAAGTATCCAATTTCAGTATCTTTCGTGCAAAGAGCATATGACCATTCACTTTGGTAAGAAGGAATTGCAACCTTACCCTGCACCGGTGTAACAAATCCGGCATCCATCATGCCCTGCGTAACGTAATTATGTAGAGTCATACCTCCGCCGGAAGAGGCCGCTCCGGGAGAGACAGGGCCACAATGAGTTACAACTACACATTTTAGCGCAGTTCGAGCAAAAATGAGTCGCCAAAACTCATTTCCGTATAGACCATCTTTTTCTCCTAGAACGGGATCTGGTAAGTCTGAGATAATAATATCGAATGGAGGTAATGTCTCATCCCGAAGCAAGGTTAGTGCATCAAGATATACGCGAACGCATCGTTCTGGATTCGTATATACTTGTTCTTCCCATCCTGCACAAAAATTCATATGCGTTTTACAGAGATCAACGAGCTGTTTATCAAAATCATTCCAAACTATATTTTTCACAGATGATCGAGAATAGCGCAGAAGCTCACGGCAAGTAGCACCTTCTCCTCCACCTAGAACAAGCACATTCAATGGCTTATCACCATAGATCTTTTTATAGGCCATGATTGCTGGATGCACTAGATGCTCGTGATAAATAGGTTCGTCGTAGGATGTGCTCTGCAGCTCTCCATCTGTAAAAAGCATTCGTCCATATTCCTTGGACTCTGCAATAACAACTTCTTCACAGACATGAGTTGATCCAGCCCATAAAACTTCAGTCAAAGGATATTTGCTAGAAACATCGCTACTTGTTGCAGTCTCCTCGTAGAATCCGTCCCTTTCAATGCTTTTCTTCCGATCTTCATTCACAGTAGATAAAGAGGGCGAATGATTCATTTTAAGATATATTCTTAAGAAAGACTTAAGTGATTTACAGTAGATTTAAAATATGTTTAAAAAGTAAATGAAACAGAGGGGTGGATATTTGAGTAGTGATGATAAATTATTATTTTATGTTCTAGTCCCAATTTCCTTAATAATTATTATTGGATTAGGATTTGCATTTGCATATCTAGCTCATAAAGCAAATCCTGAAGTTCGGCAAGAAGATGTTTTGAAATATTATTGGATAGTTTCAGGTGTAGTCATTGTAATGATGGCTCTACCAGGATTGATGGTTTAACGGTGCCGCCGGCACAAAGGAATATATGTTTCAGCAGCGCCAACAGAAATAATTTCACTCTTAGAATTAGCGACCCTTCTTCCAGTAAAGATTGCCGGTGTTCCATCTGCACACACTTCACATAGAGCAGTCATCTTAGTAACACAATCTGCTAGAGGGATGCAGTCTAGAATTTGACCGAATGGCCGCGCCTCCGTATCACCATCAAGACCACAGAGAACAAGGTTTTTATTAAGAGCTAGGGCTTCCTCCACAAACCACCGTAGATCTGAAAAGAACTGGGCCTCTTCCACCATAATTAGATCAACTGCAAGAAACTCGGGCATCTTTAGACAGGGAACAAGCGAATCAACTGCTAGAGCGGCAACAGAATCTTTATCATGACTTGTTACTGACTTCACCGAATAACGATTATCCAGTGAAGATGTAATGACCATTACATTCTTTCCGATTGCTCTGCTCCTACGGATCCTAGATAGAAGGGCAGATGATTTGCCTGCAAACATAGGACCAATGATAATTTCAAGAGACATTGGCAATTTTAAATGCACAATAAGAACTCAATTTTTATTGCTTTTTTACTGTGCTAAGAAAATATATGTAGTCCGAAGCGAATTATTATAATCCATGCTAGATAGAGCCATATAGAATATAGATCAGCTAAAAGTTCTCTATTATTTCTATGAGCAAACATGATCCATACTGTAATAAACCAGAAAGTAGACATACTTCCTAAAAAGAAATCAAATGCAACCATTCGTAGTCGTTTTATAAGACTATTAGATCCGTGGGCATTTCAAATTTTTAATGGTGCTTTCTACTCTGCCTCTGCTTTCTACTTTTTCCTTTACGTGCTTTACGGGTTCTTTGTGCTCTATGAGAACCACATGTGAGGATATACTTGGCACCATTCCAAATTCTTTTGCAAAGCCCATTTTGTCCTCCTTCTAATTCAGCAAGCTGGTTTCTTGCTTGTTCAAGTGTTTTCCTCCACGTGAATACTACTCCTCCTGATTCTGGTATCGTTTCATGACTCCTAATAAGTGATTCTAATTCAGAAATATACTTTCTAAGCTCCTCAATTTTCCGTTCAACTCCAGCATTATTTTCAAGTGAAGTAGAATTGCTTGCAGATTGAGAAGCATAACGAGTTTCACCTCCAGGTCCGCGCACAGTTGTGTGCGTTTTAGGGAGTATTGAATGACGTCTAGGTCTAGAGTTAACCATATTTACTTACTTAAAAGAATTTATTTAAGAATAAAGGATAAAATTGACCCTATCCACAGTTTAAAAAAACCAAGCATAGGTCAGATAGATGCCGTTTCTTCCGAGCACTTCTGAAACAGAGACAATTGTCGGTATTCAATTCGGTATCTTTAGTCCCGATGAGATTATTCGCCGATCAGTTGTAGAAATTACGAATCATAATACTCAGGAAGGTAAAATCGGCGGCCTCTTTGATCCCCGCATGGGTGTCTTGGAGAATGGCAAGAATTGCCGCAGCTGCTTTCAGAACAACCACAAGTGCCAAGGCCACTGGGGATACTATAAACTTGCACGCCCAGTCTACTACATCCAGTTCTTCAAGATGATTTTAAAGGTGCTTCGCTGCTGCTGCTTGAAATGCGGCAAGCTTCTCATTGATAAGGGGAAGCATGCAAATCTCCTGAAATTGAAGGGGGAAGCACGCTGGAAGCAGGTTCTCATTCAGTGCCAAAAGATCAGTCGTTGCGGCGAAGGATCCGAGGATGGTTGTGGTGCCCGTCAGCCCCGTAATTATACTGAAGATGATATCTGCAAGATTTTCGCTGAATGGAAGGATATGGAAATTCCTGCAGGATCAGAGATACCTGAAGGTGCCACGGAGACAGGCAACTTAACTGATAAGGAGGGCAAGAAGACTGCAACTCTGATTTCCCTCAGAAAGTTCTTGGAGCCAGAATATGTTCATCGTCTTTTAAAGCGCATTTCAGATGAAAACGTGGATTTCATGGGATTCAGTCGTTATTGGTGCCGTCCAGACTGGATGATGTGCACTGTTTTGAGCATTCCGCCGCCGCAGGTTCGTCCTTCTGTCTTGCAGGATAACAACCAGCGATCAGAAGATGATCTAACACAGAAGTTGGTTGATATCATCAAGACTAACACGCTTCTAGCAGATAAGATTGTGAAGAATGTTAAGAAGAAGGTAATTGATGAGTGGACCAATGTTCTTCAGTATCACATTGCAACATTCATCAACAATGAAATTCCGGGGGTAGCTCCATCAGCCCAGCGTTCTGGTCGCCCTCTAAAGTCAGTGCAGCAGCGTCTCGGTTCAAAGGAAGGTCGTATTCGCAATAATCTGCAAGGAAAGCGTGTTGAACATTCAGCACGCACAGTTATCACGCCCGATCCGAATATCTCCATTAAGGAAATCGGTGTGCCGATCAAAATTGCACAGAATCTATCCTATCCTGAACGTGTCACCCAATATAATATTAACAAGCTTTATCGACTGATTCAAAATGGCCCGGATGTCTATCCGGGAGCAAAGACTATTGTTCGTGTAGCAGATAACCGCATGATTTCTTTGAAGCACGTGACGGGCAAGGATCTCCAACTTTACGAAGGTGATATTGTGAATCGTCACTTGATGGATGGCGATTACGTGCTTTTCAACCGCCAGCCATCTCTTCACAGAATGAGCATGATGGGTCACCAAGTTCGCGTGCTGCCCTATAACACATTCCGTCTTAACGTTTCAGTAACAGCACCTTACAATGCAGATTTCGATGGTGACGAAATGAACTTGCACGCACCACAGAGCGAAGAGGCGGCGATGGAACTGAGGGAGATTGCGGCTGTTCCCTTGCAGATTGTATCACCGCGTGATTCTAAGCCAATTGTATCCGTAGTGCAGGATACACTAGTAGGTGTCAACCGATTTATGCGCCGTTCAGTTACACTGACCATGCGTGAAGTCATGAATATGTTAACCCTTACGCCCAATTGGACAGGTATTCTGCCACCTCCTTCATCGGCTGAAAATGGTGAAATTTGGCTTGGACAGCAGATTGTCTCTGTTCTTCTACCACCGCTAAACTTGGATATGCCAAACGGCCAGTATGATGAGGAGCGTGATAAGTCAAATCCCAAGTCAGATAACTTTGTTCGTATCAAGAATGGTATTGTAAATCAGGGTGTCTTTGACAAATCAGTCTTTTCTAGCCAACTGATTCACCTTATTTACAATGATTATGGTCCTCAGAAGACGGTTGAATTCTTGGATTCCCTGCAGAGAATTGTAGCTCTTCACCTAGTTAACTCGGGTTTCTCAGTGGGTCTCAGTGATTTGATTGCAGATGCAAACACCCGCTCAGAAATTGACAAGCTCATGAATGAACTGAAGGCGAAAATTGAGAACATTATCCAGCAGGTTCATTTGGGTCTCTTTGATAACACGAGCGGTCGCACCAATCAGGAAGAGTTTGAACGTGTTATTTTCGGAGAATTGAATCAGGTTGTAAACAATGCAGGTAAGCTGGGTCGTAATTCATTGGCAGATAACAATCGCATGACAAACATGATTAAGGCGGGTTCAAAGGGTTCGAACACAAATGTAGCGCAGATGATTGCCGTTCTAGGTCAGCAGAACGTAGAAGGTAAGCGTATTCCGTATGGTTTGCAGGATCGCACACTTCCCCATTTCAAGCGCTATGATGATGGTGCAGCTGCTCGTGGTTTTATCGAATCATCTTTCATCAAGGGACTAACTCCTTCAGAGACATTCTTTCACGCGATGTCGGGACGTGAAGGTCTGATTGATACTGCAGTTAAGACCGCTGATACTGGATATTTGCAGCGTCAGCTAGTGAAAGCCATGGAAGATTTGATGACCCAGCACGATAAGACTGTTCGTGATGCAGCGGGCACGATTATCCAGTTCAATTACGGTGAAGATGGAACAAATTCAACGAAGATTGAGTATCAAGCATTGAACTTGGGTGGCTTGTCAGATCAAGACATTGAGGAGCAGTTTTCCGTGCCAGATGCAGGCGAAGAGGGACAGGCATTTGTCGAGGCCGTAAAAGCTGATCGCAGAATGCTGGTTGAAGGCGTGCTCGGAAGCAAGTTGATTAAGATGGATAAGCAGACGGTTGCGGGTCCGGTGCATCTTGACCGCACAATAAAGAATATTGCTCTACAATTTAATCTCAATCAGGATGAGCCGAACAAAGTGCCCGGTTCGCTTGTTCTGCAGACAATTGCAAAAATCGCAGAAAGAACAATGCCTACAAATAAGATTTGGTTGGCTCTGCTAAGATATCACATGAATCCGCAGACTCTTCAGCGCCGGGGCTATACAAGAGCAGCTCTAGAAATCTTGGCTACGCAGATTATTAATCGCAACTGGTCTGCATGGTGCTTGCCGGGTGAAATGGTTGGTATTATTGCAGCCCAGTCTATCGGAGAACCCTCCACGCAGATGACGCTTAACACTTTTCACTTGGCGGGTGTAGCTGCAAAATCGGCCGTTACTCGTGGTATTCCTCGTCTGAAGGAACTTCTCAAAGCAACAAGAAATCCGAAGGCGTCTTCGCTTACAATCCACTTGAGACCGGAAATTCGCAAGTCAAAAGATGAGGCGCGTCGTGTTGCCCAAGAATTAGAATTCACACTCTTAATGGATCTAGTGACTGTTGCTCGTATTTACTTTGATCCCCGCGATTCATCTACAGTGATTCCGAATGATCAAGAATGGCTTTCATTCTTCTTGGCGTATGAAGGTCTGCCGGATCAGTCAGTTGAACAAGGATCAGCGGATGCAGTTGCATCTTCTGAAGCAGCTGGTGTAATTAAGAGAAGTCCTTGGATCTTGCGTCTTGAGCTAGATCGCGATAAGATGTTTACCAAGAATATTACGATGGAAGATATTGTGTATGTTATGGGTCGCCGTTTCCCGACAATCGAAACAGCATACACAGATTACAATGCGGATGAGCTAGTAATCCGTATTCGCTTGGAAGGAGAACAGGATCCAATGGATGATCTCATTATGCTGAAGAAGCTACAAAACAATTTGCTAAGTAATTCTCTTGTTCGCGGTATCACAGGTCTCCGCTCAGTCACGTTCAGTGTGATCAAGGATTATGTTGAATTTAAGAATGACAAATATGAGGCAGTTGATCAGTTTGTTCTAGACACGGATGGCACAAACTTCTTAGATGTCATGTGCCACCCCGATATTGACCCTTATAAGCTGTATAGCAACAATATTCACGATATCTATGCAAATCTAGGAGTTGAGGCAACACGTGCTG
>Ga0114951_10000827_pt1 | contig 41329 bp, 36 predicted proteins | sample AM7aDNAmetaG_FD_88677 | JGI IMG/M metagenome (GOLD analysis project Ga0114951, IMG submission 88677) | Freshwater microbial communities from Finland to study Microbial Dark Matter (Phase II) - AM7a DNA metaG | ecosystem: Environmental > Aquatic > Freshwater > Lake | place: Finland: Lake Alinen... | reverse complement strand
CGCCGCGTCTTCAGCCAGCTTTCGCTGTCTTCGCCTAAGAAAGAAATAGAGAATGCAGCTATTGGCTGATGCGGCCAGGATGTTGAACGCAACAAAGATGCTCAAGAACGTCCCTTGAAGTCCGCTGCCCAAGAAGTTGGAATCAAGAACTTTCGTCTGGGAAGCAAGCCACATAAAGAGCCAACTCCACGGAGAAGTTAGTGCGAAGAGCGGCGTGAAGCCAAAGCCTTCCCACCCTATCTGCGTGGTCATTCCGAGGAGGTACAAGAGTAAAAGGAGAATGTTGTATATACCGACAAAAAACTGCGGGCCATGGTCTCTCACCCCTGCGGCGAAAGGCTCGGATCAGCAAATACCCAATTGCCGAAATCATCGCCAGGACGATCGCCAAGTAAACTGATTGGCCGTCATTCCAGTTCGAGTCGAACATCGGCGTCTCCCTTCAGCCTCATGCGGGATTGGGCAGAGGGAGCGCAAATTGACCGCGGAACATTCCCTCAGGGGCTAAAGCCATCGCTTATTTTCAATTAGTCGCGGCACGACTAAAGTCGTGCCCTGACGCCTATTGCGGCTCCGGGTGAGTTTTTCCGCAGCCTGTGAAGCCCGACCATATCTTCAACCGCTTGCGGCACGGCTGAAGTCGTGCCCTGACTCAAAGCTCCTGACGAGAAGCAAAAATGCAGTTTCAACAAGGGACCAAGATCAGGGCTACTGCCATCCCACCCTAGCCGCAAAAACAAAAACGCGGCGAGGATGGGGCACCCAAAATGTTGTTCACACTGGCATCGAAAGCACTCTCGTGCATCGCCCTCGGCCGGCTTAAAACGGGTGGTTCTGGCGGAGTTCCGCTACGATCTCCGCGGCTGCTTCGCGGGCTTTCACTTCCTGATCGGGAGGAAAGCTGATGGCTCCGACGCGCGCATGACCGCCGCCGCCGTAGCGCTCGCATACCTGGGCCAGGTTCACCATTTTTGTCGGATCGGCCTTGGTCCACGGGTTCGAGCCGACCGCCACCTTGGTGCGGAAGCTTGACTTCGACAGACCGATGGAATAGACGGCGTTTGGATAGAGGTAGTAGGGAATGAACTTGTTGAACCCCTCGAGCGGGTGGTCGGTGATGTCGAAGAAGATGGTGCCGTCGCGCTCTTCGGCGCGGCTGCGAATCAGCTCGAGTGCTTCCTTGTGGCGCTCGAGCAGCGGCGGCAGAAGGTTGGCCACGAAGGGCTGGCTGAGCACCTCGGCGAGGGGCATCTCGGTAAGCAGCGGAATAAGCCGCGGGTTGAACTCGGGGTCCTGGGAGGCCTCGATGATGAGGGTGAGCTTCATGGCCGGAGCCGCCATTTCGACGGCCGACTCGGGGCTCTCATACTTTGCGCCGTCCACGATGTTGGCCCAGTGAATGAGCTCTGCGACCGGAGCGGTGCCAAAACCGAAGCGAGTGGACGCGATGTGGGCCAGAAAACTGGTGCAGGAGGTGTAGAGAGGGTCGAAGAACTTGCGATCGCCGCACTCGGGGTCCTGTTTGCAGTCCAGGAAGTTCTGCTGGTCCTGAGGGTTGAGGAAGGCCGACTGGTGATGATCGAACCACCAGGTAATCCGCGGCGATGCCGAGTATTTGAAGTCAACTATGGCGTTTTCGTCGCCGGTAAACTCGTTCTCGTCAAACAGCGCGCCGGCGCGGTGAACTAGGCCGTGATACTCGTAAGTGGCGGCTGGGGCGATGCATTCGCGGTGGAAACGCGTGAACAGCGAGGCTGAGCAAGCTCCATCGAAGCATTTGTCGTGATAAAAGACGCGAACCCGCAAAAGCTGAGTTCCTCCTGAGCCGGAATTACATTTAGCCGGAACTGTTAAGCATCAAGGGCTTGGCCGCTTGTGTCAAGGCGGGGCAGTGCGAAGGGATGCCAGCCAATCTCTAGGGAACCCACCGCAAGGCTATTCCGTAGAGCATGTTTCAGAGTATCTTTCCATCAGTACATTTCTGCACAAACGATTCAGACTCAACGCAAGGAGGCTCAATGGAGCCGGAGATTGAACCCACGTTGCCCGAAGCACCGCCCACCGAGGCGGCCACGGAATTATCACTTTCACCGGACGTGTTGGCGGGCACCGTGGAGGCGCCGGAAACCCGTGGTCTTGGCTGGGTGTTCAGCGGCGACGAAGGGCTGCGGGCCGGCTGGTCGGTGCTGATCTTTGCCGCTCTGCTGGCTCTGTTCTCATCGGTTGTGGGATTCGCGTTCTTAGCCATGCATCTTGTAGACCAGAAAGGCCACCTCACGGCTTCAGCAACGCTGTTCGGAGAGTTGATTCCGTTTCTGGCGATGTTGGGAGCTGCGGCGCTGGTGGCGCTGATTGAGCGGCGGAAGAACCTGCTGGCCTTTAACCTGACCGGGCCGCGGCGGGGGGCGCACCTTCTCTCCGGGCTGGCAGCCGGATTCCTGGGCCTGTCGGTGCTGGTGGGGGCGCTGTGTGCAGGCGGCTGGCTGCACTTTGGAGCCATCGCGCTGACCGGAGCCGATGTGGCGAAGTACGCCGCGCTGTGGGGCTGCGCGTTTCTGCTGGTGGGCTGCGTGGAAGAGGGCCTGTTCCGCTGCTATCTGCAGTTCACGCTAACCAGGGGCATCAACTTCTGGTGGGCGCTTGGGATTGAGGCTCTGATTTGCGTGGACCTGGTGTTGCGGGCCAGGGGCAACGGGGTGTGGGGCGTGTATGCCGTGGCTTTGCTGGGGCTGGTCCCCTGCCTGATGCTGCAACTGAACAAGACGAAGGGCGCCGGCTTCTGGCAAGCGGCCTGGGTTACGTCGACGATTTTCGGATTTATTCATACCGGCAACAACGGCGAGAACTGGATTGGGATTTTTGCCGCCGCCGCGATCGGGTTTGTGTTCTGCGTGAGCATCTGGGTTACCGGTTCGGCGTGGTGGGCGATTGGCTGCCATGCGGCGTGGGACTGGGCGGAGACCTATTTCTACGGCACGGCCGACAGCGGCATGCCCGCACAGGGGCACTACCTGAGCACCAGTCCCGATCCTGCGCGCTCGGCTTTTTGGACCGGCGGCGCGGACGGGCCGGAGGGCAGCCTGCTGGTGCTGGGCGTGATCCTGCTGCTGCTGGTGGCGCTACTGGTGATCTACGGACGCAGGAGCGCTTTAGTTACAGAGGCGGAACAACTGACGGCTTGAGAGGTCGAAAACCGAGCGTGTCGAATGGGTTGCGAAGGCCAGTTGCCCGTGCGCTGCTCAGAGCCGCGAGGCGCATGGCGTTATCCTGTTGTTGACCTATGACAGACATCGATTCGATGCACCAGGCACGTGCCGTTGGCGCGGCTCGACTTCCCCGTAAACACAAACGCCGCTGGGGGCGGATCCTGCTTTGGACCGCGGGTGTGCTGGTAACGCTGGTTTTGCTGCTGGCGTGCGTGGGCGTGCTGTGGCTTCGATCGGCTGAGATCTCGGGGCTGCCGGTGGTGGACGGCGATGTGCATCTGAGTGGGCTTTCGGCCGCGGTGACGGTGCGGCGGGACGGCCATGGGGTTCCGCACATTGAGGCGGCCAGCCAGGACGATCTTTTCGTGGCGCAGGGCTATGTGACGGCGCAGGACCGGCTGTGGCAGATGGACGCCTTCCGGCGCAACGCCAATGGCGAACTGGCGGAGGTGCTGGGCTCGTCCCTGGTGGAGCACGATAGGGCGCAGCGTGTGCTGCAGTTCCGCAATACCGCGCGGCGGGTGTATGGGAACCTGCCTGCCGCCGACCGGGCGCGGATGGACGCCTATGCGCGGGGAGTGAATCTCTACATTGAGCAGCACCGGGGATCGCTGCCGGCGGAGTTCCGGCTGCTGGCCTACCGACCGGAGCCGTGGAGCGGCGTGGACTCGGTGAGCATTGGGCTGATGATGGTGCAGATGCTGGACACGCACTGGGAGACGAAGCTGGCGCGGGAGCGGATTGCGGCCAAGCTGAACAATCCCAGGCTGGAAGGCGATCTTTACCCGGTGGGGTCGTGGCGGGATCATCCGCCGACGGGGATCCTTCTGGATCTGAGCCAGCCTCATGCGGAGCCGACGCCGTCAAAGAGCGGCGACGAGGACGAAGAGGATGAGCCGACGGAGACGATGAGTACGCCACCAGCGGCATTGCCTGCCGGGGTGGACCCGAGGGCGCTGAGGGCGCTGATGGGGCTGCCTACGTGCGATGGATGCGCGGCGGGGTCAAATAACTGGGTGGTGGCGGGCAGGCATACGGCCAGCGGAAAGCCGCTGCTGTCGAACGATATGCACCTGGGGCTGACCGAGCCCAACATCTGGTTTATGGCGGATTTAAAAGCGCCGGGGTTTCACGCAGCCGGAGTGACGCTGCCGGGGTTGCCGTTTGTGATTGCCGGGCACAACGAACACGTGGCCTGGGGATTTACGGCGCTGATGGCCGATGTGCAGGATCTTTACATTGAGAAGCTGGACGGCAAGGGGAATTATCAGGACAACGATGCCACATGGAAGCCGCTCAGCGTGGATCACGAAGTCATCAAAGTGCGCGGCGGAAAAGACGTGCAGCTTGATGTGCAATCGACTGCGCACGGGCCGCTGCTGAATTCGATTTTGCCGAAGGAGACGCGGGCGATTGCGCTGAAGTGGACGCTGTATGACCCGGCGTTGAACGCGATGCCGCTTTACGAGCTCGATACGGCGGCGAACTGGACGGAGTTTTCGGCGGCGCTGGGAGCGTGGTGCTGGCCGACGCAGAACGTGGTGTACTCGGACGACAGGGGGCATATTGCTTATCACGCGATCGGCAAAGTGCCGATACGGCCAGTGGGGCTGCGCGCCCTGCCGATTCGGGATGGCGCGGGACAAGACCCGAAACACGAATGGCAGGGGTACATGCCGTTTGACCAGTTGCCCAATGCGGCCGATCCGCCGTCAGGCTTTCTGGCCACGGCCAATGCGCGCGTGACGACGGAGAGTTCGGCCTATCCGCTGGCGCTGGAGTGGATCGATCCCTATCGCGTCGAGCGGATTTATAAATCCTTGGACGGGCGGGACGGGCTGACGCCGAAAGACATGCTGGCGGTGCAGACGGATGTGTACAGCGAGGTGGACCAGGAGCTGGGGCAGCGGCTGGCTTACGCGATTGACCAGACCGATGGCACGGATGACCGGCTGCGCAAGGCCGCCGACCTGATGCGGAGCTGGGATGGAAAGCTGACGCCGGACTCCGTGGCGGCGTCGATTGTGACCCAGGCGCGGAAGGCGCTGTGGCCGCTGATTCTGGAACCGAAGCTGGGCAAGGACGCGGCGGATTACCGCTGGATGGAGGCCGACTTTGCCGAGGAAGAGATTGTGATGCACGCCAAGCCGGAGTGGCTCCCGAAAGAGTTCAAGAACTGGGACGCGCTGTTGACCGAGGCAGTGCGCAAGGGCATGAAGGACGGCAAGGCTCCGGGCGATGTGGCCAAGTGGACGTACGGAAGCTGGCACGTGGTGGACATCGAACATCCGCTGGCCGGGTTTCTGCCGCTCATTGGGCGCGTGGCCGGAACCGGGCCGCAACCGCAGAGCGGCGACACTACGACGGTGAAGCAGGTGGGCCGCACCTTTGGGCCATCGCAACGCTTCACCATGGACTGGAGCAACGTGGACGGGTCAACGGAGAACATTGCGCTGGGCGAGAGCGGCGATCCGCTGAGTCCCTACTTCCGCGACCAGTGGAACGACTGGTACGGGGGAACGACGTTTGCACTGCCGTTTACACCGGCAGCGGTGGCGGCCCAGACCAAACACACGCTGCGGCTGGTTCCATGAAGCAGGGGGCAGGGGCTGAGCGCGCCCACTGGCGACATTGGATTGGGCCGGTGGTGGTGCTGCTGGCTGCGGCGCTGGCCGTTGCGCCTCAACTTGCGCTGGGCAACTCGTGCGGGCATGATTTCGACTTTCATCTGGTTTCGTGGTTCGATGCGCTGAATGGCTGGCGGCATGGAATCGTGTATCCGCACTGGGCCGCGAGCGCGAACTATGGGGCGGGGGAAGCGCGATTTGTGTTTTATTCGCCGCTTACCTGGATGCTGGGGGCCGCGCTGGGGGCCGTTCTGCCGTGGACGATGGTTCCCATCGCCATGACGTTTCTGCTGCTGGCGGGGACGGGCCTGGCGACCAGAGCGCTGGCGCGGCAGGCGCTTGGGGATGGTGCGGCAACCCTGGCTGGATGCGTCGCTCTGTTCTCAGGCTATGCGCTGTTTACGGCGTACGAGCGGACAGCTTTTGCGGAGCTGGCGGGGGGCTTCTGGATTCCGCTGGTGCTGTTGTTTGCGCTGCGCGAGGTGAACCCGGCGGTGCATATTGCAAAGCGCGCATTGGATGGGTCGGCCGTGCCGCTGGCGCTGGCGATTGCGGGAGCGTGGCTTTCGAACCCGACTGTCGGCGTGATGGCCTGCTACCTGCTGGCGGCAGTGGCGCTGACGCAGACTCTGCTTTCACGGTCCTGGGCGCCGGCGCTACGGGCTTCCGCCGGGGCGGTGCTGGGGATGGGGCTGATCGCGGTCTACCTGCTGCCCGCGGCCTGGGAGCAGCGCTGGGTGGATATCTACCAGGTGACCGAGGACCCCGGACAGACGCTGGAAAACAATTGGCTTTATGCCGTGCACGCCGATCCGTCCATGGCATTTCACGACCAGGTACTGCGCCTGGCCTCAACCATCGCCGTAATCATGGTCGTGGCGGCGCTTGGCGGGTTGCTTATGAGCGGACTGCGCGGCAGCCTGCCAGGGCGGCGATCGTGGTTGGTTCCACTCGGGCTGGTTCCGGTTGCCGTTCTTCTGCTGCAGTTCCCTTTTTCGCGGCCGGTCTGGAATTTGCTCCCCGATTTGCGGTTCCTTCAATTTCCCTGGCGCTGGCTGCTGGTTCTGGAGGCGCCGATGGCCATCTTCGTAGCCGCAGCCGTCTGGCCCCGGAAATCGAGCCGGGCGTGGCGGCGCATTGCTGTGGGAGCGGCCTGCGCTGGAGTGTTTTTTGGGCTGACCGCTTTCGCGGCAAAGAGCTTTTTTCAGCCTTGCGACGATGAGGACGCGGTGGCCCCGATGCTGGACGAATACCGGTCTGGGCATGGCTTTACCGGCACGTTTGAGTACGAGCCTCTTGGCGCAGACAATACGAAGGTCGTAACCGGGATGCCGGAGGCCTGCCTGGTGAGCGACGCGACGGCCGAGTTTGACCAGGACGGAAAGACCGACGACACGCCCGCCGCGTGGAACACCGCGCAAGAAAACTGCGAGGCGACTTTTGCGGCGGCTCAAGGCAGCGGGCCCGAGCATCTGCGCATCCATGCCGCGACCGATCGCGCTGGATTTCTTGTCCTGCGGCTGCGCAGGTATCCGGCCTGGGCGGTGAAGCTGAATGGGCGGCCTGTCGCTTCCCTGCCCCGGCGCGACGATGGGCTGATGGTGGTGCCGGTGCCGCAAGGGTCCCTGGACCTGACCGTGGACTGGACCGCAACTCCGGATGTTTGGCTGGGGCGCTGGCTGAGCGGGTTGAGTATGTTGCTACTCACAGGACTCGGTTTACTGGAGCGTAGGCTGCGCCTGGCTCGGTTATCATGAGAGCGATGACAGTCGATGTGAAATCTCTGCTGAAGCAAGGCGCGGAGCTGGCCGACAGGGCGTTGGAAGAACTGCTTCCGAGTGTAGAAACAGTGCCGGCGTCGATCCATGGAGCGATGCGCCACTCGACCTTTGCCGGAGGCAAGCGGCTGAGGCCAGTACTTGCGATGCAGGCGGGCATTACGATTTCCGGCGCATTACCGCCAGGAATTGCCCGGCTGGGCGCGGCGCTGGAAATGCTGCACACGTACTCGCTGATTCACGATGACCTGCCTGCGCTGGACAACGACGACCTACGCCGCGGCAAGCCCACCTGCCATGTGGTGTTTGGAGAAGCCATCGCCATATTGGCCGGCGATGCGCTGCAGACACGCGCATTTGAGGTGCTGGCCGGGCTGGATGCGCCGCCGACTGCCGTGGTGCAGATTATCGGCCTGATCGCCAACGGCGTGGGTACCGTGGACGGCATGATCGGTGGGCAGGTGCTGGACATTGAGAGCGAACACCAGAAGCCCACGCCCAAGCTGGTAGAGGCCATTCACCGAGCCAAGACCGGTGCGCTGATCCGCGTAAGCGTGGTGGCCGGGGGGGTGTATGCCGGCGCAACGCTGGAAGATGTTGCCCGCCTGACGCTGTTCGGGTGCAAGGCCGGCCTGGCGTTTCAGATAGTTGACGATGTGCTGGACATGACCGTGGACTCGGCGCAACTGGGCAAGACTGCCGGCAAGGATCAGGCTACCGAAAAGGCAACCTGGCCGGCAGTGTATGGCATTGAGCAGAGCGAGCGCGACGCGGCCCGGCTGATTGAAGAGGCCTTTGCGGCGCTTGAGCCCTACGGAGCCCGCGCGGATGGATTGAAGGCCGTGGCGAGGTATCTGGTAGAGCGGAAGAACTGAAAGGCAGCTTCCAGCTACCAGCTTCCAGCTACCAGCTTTCAGTTTTGCCAGCACCGTTGTTGACCACCTGACTGCGTACGCGCGCCAACGAGAGACGTGGTTCCTCTCCGTCACAAGCCAGAGGCAAATACAATGCTTACGGAAGCCGATATCTTCACTGCGCTGCGCGACTGCTTCGATCCTGAGGTGAAGCTGAACCTTGTGGATTTGGGGTTGATCTACTCGGTCGCGACCGGCCCCGACCCGGACTCGACGCCAAAATGGCCGCGGCAGTGGGTAAAGGTGACCATGACGCTGACCACTCCGCAATGCCCGGCAAGCGGGCTGATTTTTGAACAGGTAAACAACCGCCTGGCCGGAATTCCGGACGTCAGCAAAGTGGAAGTGGAGCTGGTTTGGGAGCCGAGATGGACGGCGCACCGCATCAGCGAGGCTGGGCGCAAGCAGTTGGGAATCTGAGAAAACTTACCTGCCGATGATGCGGCCTAGTTTCTCACGCCGGATGGCGACATCGTCCAGGGTGCCCTGCACATGGTCCAGGAGCCGCTGCACATCGTTGATGTAGCCGGGAAGAATCTTCCACCAAGACCGGAGGGTCTCCTGCTGATCGAGCAGAGCCAAGGATGTACCGGTGGCCGCCGCCAACAGCCCCGCGCGGCGCTTGCCGGCCAGCAGCAGCGCACCGCTGGTGATGAGGGTGCCGGCTGCGGCAATGCGGACCAAGTGGACGGAGCCGCCCTCTGGGGCGCACGGCAGTAACTCAGAATCGTTGACTGGCTTTGAAAGCGGCACGGCCACCATGATGTCTCCTCCCGTTCCAAACTACGGCCACGCGGGCACAGGAGCGGTGTCTTGAGTATCGCTCTAAACCCCGAGGCAGGGGAAGTTCTCTCCGCGGCCTGGGATTGCCTTAGGAATCAATCCAAATCGAATTCGCGGAAGGGTTTGCCTTCAGGCGCGTCCTTGGCCTTGCGCATGGCCTCGGCAAACTTCTTTTCGAGCAGATCGGCCTTGTTCTTTTCCGCGTCGACAGATTGGCGGAAGATGGACTCTTTGCGCTCTTCCTGGTCGCGCATGGCCTGGGCAGCGGTCTCCAAGTCCTCAAACATCCGCTTGCGCGGAGCCGGGGTATGGCTGACCACCAGGCCGGTGGCCGCATCGATCTTGAGCATTGCCCCGCAGTCCGGGCAAGCGACTTCGAAAATCTGTTCCTTAGTCTTAGCCATTTTCATCCTGAATTGTATGCGCTTCGCGGGCGTTTTCACAGGGCCTAGCCGGAGACCGGGTCAGGCCGCCGCCTGGAAATGGTTTAGTGCTGCTGATTGGCCTTGTTTCGCCGTCAGTGGATTAGCACATGGAGGTCGAATTCATCTTCATCTGCCGCGGGCTTCTCCCAGGAGCGGACGTAGTGGAGCAGCAGGACTCCGTCTCCTGCGCTGACGGCTTGAAACTTGAAGATCTGGAAGATAGGGCGCCCCAGGCCGGGCTGTGTGGCTTGGGTTTGCGACTGGCCGAGGAGTTTCAACAGTGGCGTCGATTTCGGATGGACGTACCACATGTAACCCGTGGTGGGGTTGGATTTCAAGTGGAGTTCCAACTGGTCGCCGGTCTTCAGGTGGACGGTTCCGCCTTTGTCCGCATCCGTTAAGACTTTGACGGCAGCCGAGGCGGTGCGAAGACCGCAGGCCGAGACCAGGAACAGAAGTAGACATGGTGCGAAGCTGAGCCGCCGGCGCATTTCTTGAGCGTACATTGCAGGTTCCCTTCCGCGCGGCTTGGGAGGCAATTGTCCCGGTTGTGCCACGCACCACGAAGATAGTCCCGCGTGGAGTTTGCCGCAACCGGTGCTCGACAACTCGCGAACAGGTACAAACGAAGGCGCTTGCGGGAACAAGCTGAAGACTCTATGCTGGCGCATTGTGCATGAATGGCAATGCGGTGGGCTCTGGGGGCCGGCCGATTCAAGAGAAGGAAGTATTCATGATCGATCGTCGCGTTTTTCTTTCAGGCATGGGGATTGCGGGGCTTGAGACATTGTTGCCCAGGCATCTGAGTTCCACAGCTCTTCAGTCTGCGAACCGCGCTGCGCACATGAGCAATGCGCCAGGTATGCGCGGTATTCGACTCATGGAAGATTGCCTGGAGATCGATGGGCGAAAGACATTTCTGATCTCCGGCGAGATGCATTATTTCCGTGCGCCAAAGGCCGACTGGCGGCGGAGAATGGAGCTTTTCAAGGAGGCTAGCGGAAATTGCATTGCCACCTATATTCCTTGGGCAGTGCACGAGCCGCAGCCGGGGAAGTTCCTGTTTGAATCCGGCGATGGCGTCCATGATTTCGAATCATTTCTAGGGGCGGCAGGCGCGGCGGGCTTGCTGGTATTGGTTCGTCCCGGCCCATTCGTGGGCTCGGAACTAATTCACGGCGGAATTCCCGATTGGCTCATCAAGGGTCATCCCGAGCTTCTAGCGCGAACCATCGACGACAAGCATTTGGGAGACACGGTTTCTTATGTGCACCCCATCTATCTGGAGAATGTGACGCGTTGGTTCCGGCAGGTATGTCCGATTATTGCAAGACATACGGTGCAGCAGGGTGGGCCTGTTGCCATGATGCAACTGGACAATGAACTTACCGGCCTGCACCTGTGGCGCGGCAGCCTGGACTATAACCGGGAGAGCATGGGCATCGGCAAGAGCGGAGGAAGATATCCGGACTTTTTGCGTGGCCGCTACGATGGTGTGGCGAGCCTGAACGATGCCTATGGCGCTCATTTCGAGTCGTTCGAAACTGCAACGCCGATTTCTCCGGATCGATGCAAGTGCCTCGCCGACCTGCGACGGGCAAAGGACTATTTCGAGTTTTATCTGGGCACGGTTCAGGAATACGCGCGGATACTCGCAGGCCTCGCCCGCGAGAACGGGATCGGGGTTCCGTTCTGTCACAATGCCGGCGAACCGAATATGAGCCCGCTGTTTCTTGAGACTCTTCGCTCGCAGGGAAAAGACTTCCTTTTAGGAACCGATTCCTATTACAACCTGGGGCAGGACCGGCCCGACAACCCGACCGCTCCGGCGAGCGTGGATATCTTCTGTTCGATGGAGATGTTGCGGATCATGGGTTATCCGCCGATGGTATTCGAGTTACAAGGTGGAAGTCCATATAACTGGCCGCCAATACAGGCAGGAGACTGCGCTGCATGGTATAGGATGCACCTTGCCTACGGGATGAAAGGCAGTAACTACTATGTATTTTCCGGTGGCCCAAACCCACCCAGACTGGGCCAGACTTCAGATGACTATGACTACGGAGCGGCCATTGGTGGAGGCGGCGAGATTCGTCCGCTCTATGGAGCGCAAAAGGAATTTGGAACCTTTCTCATGGACAACGAGTGGCTGGCCGAGGCCGAACGCGAGGCGGATTTTCACGTGGCTCTCGACTTCGATTTGCCCCGCTCACTCCGGTATTGGAAATACAACGGCGAACAACTTTTCTCCAATCCATCCGCATGGGAGTTCCTGCGCAAGGGCCTTCTGACAAGCTCATTTTGCGCCGCGCTGTCACCGGCGTTTTGCGATCTTGGTTCCGATGCATGGTTGGGCGATGGCCAGATGCCGCTTGTTGTGATTGGGTCGAGTTGCATGGCGACCGCGAAACAGGAGCGCATTGTGCGGTTCCTTGAGAACAAGGGGTCTGCGCTGATAACGCCTACACTGCCTGCTTACGATGAAATCTTCAAGCCCTCGACCATACTGTCGGATTTCCTTGGCAATCCGATGGTCCGGAATCAGCAGCGGGAGGTGGTCCGCATCGATATTGCCGGGGCTCATAACATCACCAGCAACGGCGCTGTGTTTACTACGACGAAGCTGCCCGCCGGAGCGGAGGTGCTCGGTGTGGACGAATTCTCAGGAGATGTTATTGCCTGGCAACTGACTACGAAGGGCGGCGGGAAGGCAATTTTTCTCGGCATGAGTTGGAGCCACGGCAGAATAGAACATCAACAGTTGGTCAGCACGCTGCTGGCGAGGCTTGGAGCTCAGTCGAAGATTACCTGCACGAATCCGGCGGTGTGGACAAGCCTGCGGACAAAGGGAAACCGGTCGGTTCTGTTCTTGATGAATCTGTTCTCGCAACCTGCGGATGCGGATGTAACTTGCCAGCCTAAGTCGCGGAATGCGACGGTGAAGTTGGGCAGAGTGCATCTGGAGCCAATGACGGTGAAGTGCATCGAGGTTTAAGAGGGCGCAGCAAATCTTGACAGCGGAGATCCGCAGGCTTATAGATGGAGGTCGCAGGAATTTCTTTGGCTACTGCAACCCCTAACCCTCTCAGGAAGAAGAATATGAAACTGTTGAATCAGCACCGGAATCTCGCCTTGATTGCGATCGCAGTTACATGTGCGTTGACGATGTGCGGGCCGAAGGCCGCCACACAAGAAAAGCCCGCCGCAACCAGCGCCGATAACTCGACAGCTTTGAAGATGGACAGACTGGATGCGTCAGTTGACCGGATTGTTCCAGCGGGGGCTAAGCTGGAGCGCATCGCGGACGGATTCACGTGGGTGGAAGGGCCGGTGTGGGCCGGGGGCCGTCTGTACTTTACCGACATCACCAGCAACAGCATTCGCACGTGGACGCCGGACAAGGGCACAAGCATCTTCCTGCAGCCAAGCGGATACAAGGGAGCGAAACCGTACACCGGCACAGAGCCGGGCTCGAACGGCATGACGCTGGATGTGCGCGGCAGGCTGACTGTTGCGGGGCATGCGCAGCGCGATGTGTATCGCTTTGAAGCGTTGAATCCGGCGGGGCACATCACCATTCTTGCGGATACGTATAACGGCAAGCGGCTGAATAGTCCGAACGACCTGGTGTACAAGTCGGACGGCGCGCTTTACTTTACCGATCCGCCTTACGGTTTGCAGACGCAGCAGGACACGGACCCCGAAAAGCAGCTCGATGTGAACGGAGTGTACCGGCTTGCCCACGCGCTCGAGCACGCGGCGGGCGCACCTGCGGAGCACGAGAAGCTGTGGCTGCTGGTCAGCGATCTGACGCGGCCCAACGGCATCGCTTTCTCGCCGGATGAGAAGTATCTATACGTAAATAATTCGCAGCCGAAGAAGATTTGGATGCGCTACAACGTAAAGGCGGATGGAACGCTGACGGATGCCAAGCTGCTTTACGATGACACCGCGGATACGCGTCCCGGCAACCCCGACGGGATGAAGGTGGATGTGGAAGGAAATATCTATAGCGCGGGCCCGGCAGGCGTGTGGATCTTTTCACCTGACGGCAAGCCGCTGGGCACGATTCTGATTCCCGAGCGCGTGTCAAACGTGGCGTGGGCAGGGCCGGAGCACAAGACGCTCTACATTACGGCGAGCGACAAGGTATATCGTGTGCGGCTGAAGATAGCCGGAGCGCCGATGACGATGCATAAGTAGCGGAGTTAGCGGCGCTGCCTCTAAGTTACCGGTCCAGGATTGAAGAGAACGAATTCGTTGTGCAGACCCCAGTGGTCGGCCCAGGTTTTTTTGCGGCCGCTGGCGACTTCGAGAATGAGGCGGAAGATCTCCCAGCCAACTTCTTCAACGGTAGCGTCGGCGGTGGCGATTCTTCCCGCATCCACATCGATGAGATCGTGCCAGCGCCCGGCAAGCCCGCTGTTTGTCGCTACTTTAATGACGGGTACGACTGAGAGGCCGTAAGGCGTGCCGCGCCCGGTGGTGAAGATGTGCATGTTCATCGCGGCGGCCAGTTGCAGCGTTCCGCAGATGAAATCGCTGGCCGGGGTAGCTGCGAAGACGAGCCCCTTTTGCGTGACGCGCTCGCCGGGAGCCACAACGCCCATCAGCGCGGTGCTGCCCGCTTTGGCAACGGAGCCCATCGCCTTCTCCACAACATTTGCGAGCCCGCCCTTCTTGTTGCCGGGCGTGGGATTGGCCTGGCGGTCAGCGCCGCCACTTTCGAGATACGCATCGTACCAGGCCATCTCGCGGATGAAGTCGTTGGCGATTTCAGGCGTGGCGGAGCGCGCTGTGAGCAGGTGCGCGGCGTCGCGGACCTCAGTGACCTCAGAGAACATGACGGTCGCGCCGGCACGAACCAGCAGGTCCGCAGCCCAGCCCACAGCGGGGTTTGCAGTAACGCCAGAGAAAGCGTCGGAGCCGCCGCACTGCAAACCGACGACAAGATCAGCGGCGGAACAGGAGACCCGGCGGCGCTCGTTGAGGCGCTTCAACTTCTTCTCCGCCTGCGCCATGATGTTGGCAACCATCTCGCCGAAGCCCTGCTCTGCATCCTGCAACACGGCGACGGACAATTCATCGGCGAACACTGGAAAGGTTCCGTCAGGAATCATGCGGGCCGGTTGCAGCTTTTCGCACCCGAGACTGACGAGCAGCATCTCGCCGCCGAAGTTTGGATTGAGGCTGAGGTTGCGCAGGGTGCGAATGGGAATAGCCGCCCCTGGAGCGTCAATGGCCACTCCGCAGCCGTAGTGATGCGCAATCGCGACGACATCATCCACGTTGGGATAATGCGGCAGTATCTCGGCCTTGATGCGCCGGACCGCGTAGTCCACGGTGGCGGCAACGCATTGCACGGTGGTGCTGATGGCGAGAATATTTTTCGTTCCAACCGAGCCATCGGAGTTTCGATAGCCGTCGAAGGTGTAGCCGTCGAGTTTGGGCAGAGGACCTGGAACGGCGGTGGCAAGCGGACAGTCCGCAAGCAGCGGTGCGGTGGGCGCGGTCATCAGCCCCTCATGCACCCGACTGCCGCGAGCGATTGCCTGCTTTGCATACCCAATGACGACACCGTAGCGAAGTACCGCCGCGCCCTCGGCGAGATCGGCTAGCGCAACTTTATGCGCTTCGGGAATTGGCTCGGTGAGGACTAGTCCGCACGGAAACACACTGCCTGCCTGCAAACAGCCCTGGTTGACAACGACGGCGACATTGTCGCGCGCGTCGATGCGGATGTAGCGGGGGCGAATGCAGCGCGGCTGTGCAGGACTGTTCATCCTCTTATCCTAAACATCGCCCGCGGTCAGCGCACCAGACAGGGGCGTTTGGGATCGAACTTCCAGTTTGGAATCAGGAACCGCATTGCCGCCGCGTCATCTCTCGATCCAAGACACATGGATTTGTATAGCGCATGTGCGCGCTCGATAGCTTCAAGATCGAGTTCGACGCCAAGCCCGGGGCGTCCAGGAACGGTCAACATGCCGTCCTTGATCTGAAAGGGGTTGCGAGTGAGGTGCTGGCCATCCTGCCAAATCCAGTGAGTATCGATAGCTGTGATTGAGCCAGGAGCGGCGGCCGCCACATGCGTGACCATGGCCAGCGAAATGTCGAAGTGGTTGTTGGAATGCGAGCCCCAGGTCAGTCCGTTGTCGCGGCATACCTGGGCCACACGTACCGAACCTTGCATGGTCCAGAAGTGCGGATCGGCGAGCGGAATATCGACGGCGTGCAACTGAATGGCGTGACGCAATTGACGCCAATCCGTGGCGATCATGTTGGTCGCGGTGGGCAGGTTGGTTGCCTGGCGAAACTCGGCCATGATTTCGCGACCGGAGAAGCCCTGCTCGGCACCGCAGGGATCTTCGGCGTAGGCCAGAATATCCTGCTTGCCTTTGCAAAGCGTAATCGCTTCGCGCAACGACCACGCGCCGTTGGGATCAATGGTGATGCGGGCCTGCGGAAAGCGCGCGGCGAGCGCCTCGATGGCTTCCATCTCCACAGCGCCCAGCAGCACGCCGCCCTTCAGCTTGAAGTCGCAAAAGCCATAGTGGGCATGAGCGGCCTCAGCAAGACGGACTACTGCGTTGGGGGTGAGGGCTTGCTCGTCGCGCAGGCGGAACCAGCCTTCAGCGGAGCTGCCTGCGCGGCGGTAGTTCAGATTCGTCCTGCTGCTGTCGCCGATGAAGAACAGGTAGCCCAGCGCAGGGACTTTGGTGCGCTGCTGGCCTTCGCCGAGAAGCGCGGCGACGGGCAGGCCGAGAAACTGGCCGTACAGATCGAGCAGCGCGGACTCGATGGCGGTGAGCGCATGCACGGTGATGCGCAGATCGAAGGTTTGATGCCCGCGCCCCTGCGCATCGCGATCGGCAAAGCGCTGCCGCACCGCATTGAGAATTGCGTTGTATGAGGCGATGTCGCGGCCGATGACCAGCGATGCGGCTTCTTCCAGCACCTGGCGGATGTTCTCTCCGCCCGGCACTTCGCCAACACCGGTATGGCCCGCGTCGTCAGTGAGAATGGCGAGATTACGCGTGAAGTATGGGCTGTGCGCTCCGCTCAGATTGAGCAGCATGCTGTCGAGTCCTGCCACGGGAATAACCCTCATGGCCGTGATCCGGGGTGAGTTGCCGCCCGTGCTGAATTCGTCGCTCATCTTTATTGATCCCCGAAGTATTCGCGCGTTGCACATCTGTTGCCGCAGATCATCTTAACGGACTACACTTTGTGCATTCACGCTATTGCTGAATTCACTTTACAGAAGCGCGCTAGCGCGCTTACAAGGTTCATGTAAATGCGTGGCTTTTCGTGGTGTTGGACGAGCTTGGGCGCCGCAAATGCTGTCGTTTACCGTTTTCAGCGGATGGGTTGACTTTGTCAAAGAGGCTTGCCTCGGGGGCTAAAGCCCAGATCGTTTTGGGCCGTTTGCGGCACGACTGAAGTCGTGCCCTTTCAAAACATGGGCGACCAACTGCGTGGCGGACACAACCAGATAGAGAGGGAATCATGAACCGGAGAGAGTTCATCGTCACCAGCGGAGTAGCGGGGTTGGTTGCCGCGAGCGGACCTGTGGCAGCCAAGGCGAGCGCGGCATCGGCGCCCAGCCTCATGAAACTAGGCGACCAGACAGCGCCCACCAACGATGCGCATCTCAAGTATCTTGCCCGCTACGGCGTTCGCAATATCTGCGGCTATCCGCAGATCGAGGGCGGCAGGCTCTACGCCACCGAGGACGAACTGAAGCGCATGATGGACATGGCCGGCAAGTACGGCATCAGCGTTGATTGCACCGCGCCGCCGTTTCTGGAGTCGAGCTTCATCGACCGCGAGAAGCACCCGGCGATCATGCTGGCGCAGAGTCCGGAGCGCGACCGCGACATTGAGCATTTGCAGATGTTCATCAAGAATTGCGCGGCGGCCGGGATTCCATCGATCAAGTACAACATGAGCATCCTTGGCGTGCTGCGGACAGGCCGCAAGCCGGGGCGCGGCGATGCGATGGACCATGTGTGGAAGCTCTCCGAGGCGCACCCCGAGACGCCCCAGACCAAGGCGGGACACGTGGACGGAGAGGCATTCTGGGAGCGCATCACTTATTTTCTCGATCGCGTGATTCCGGTGGCCAACGAGTACAAGATTCGCATGGCCTGCCATCCGCAGGACCCTGGGGTTCCGCCGGAGGGCTACCAGGGCGTGAACCGCGTGCTGGGCACGATCGACGGACTCAAGAAGTTCATCACCATTCGCGAGAGCCCTTATCACGGGCTGAATTTTTGCCAGGGAACGGTATCGGAAAATCTTGAGAATCCGAGCGTGGAAATCTTCGACTTGATCCGCTACTTCGGCACGCGCAAGAAGATCTTCAATGTGCATTTCCGCAATATTCGCGGACATCGCAACGACTTTGAGGAAGTGTATCCGGACGAGGGCGACATCGATTTTGTGAAGGCGATCAAGCTGTACAAAGAGATCGGCTATGCTTATATGCTGATGCCCGACCATGTGCCGCTGGCGGAAAGCGATCCTGGGTCGCTGCAGTCGTTCGCGTTCTGCTACGGATACATTCGCGGGTTGATTCAATCGGTGAACGCAGAAGCATAGAAGCTGCTTCACGGCCGCATCTGTGAGGCTTTCCGGCAATCCCTCGGGGCTAAAGCCCAAGATTTTCGCTCTACGAACGGTGCGTCTAAAGCCGCGCCCTTTCAAAATGGGAAATGAAACAGCCAGCAAGCGGAAGGAAAATCCCGACAGTGCCTGAAATCAAGCAGACCCGAATTCGCTATCTCATCATCTTCATTTTGTTTTTGGTGAGCTGCTTCAGCTTTGCGGACCGCTCGGCTTTATCCCAGGCCGTGGCCGCGATGCCGAAGGATCTTGACCTGACTCCGCAGAGGTTGAGCTACCTGCTGTTCGGATTCGGGTGGGCCTATGCGCTTGGGCAATTGCCCTCAGGCGGGCTGCTGGATCGCTTTGGATCGAAGCGGGTTTACGGCATCAGCATTATTTTGTGGTCGATCTTCGCCTTCCTCACCGGCTTTGCCGGCTATGTAAACGCCAGCGCCGTGTTTACCGTAATCTTCATTTTGCGGCTGCTTTCGGGGCTGGCGCAGTCGCCGGTTTTTCCGGGCAACGGGCGCATCGTCGCCGCCTGGTTCCCCACCTCGGAGCGTGGGCGCGCATCGGCCATCTTCAACTCGTCTCAATACTTTGCGCTGCCGATCTTCGCACCCATCTTTGGATGGCTGCTGCATGAATACGGCTGGCAAAGCTGCTTCTGGTTCATGGGCGCGCTGGGCGTTGTGTTCACGATCATCTGGTTCACGAACATCTACGGCGTCAAGGATCATCCGCGCATTTCGGCGGCGGAGGTTGAATACATTGAACGCGGCGGGGGCCTGGTCAACACCGACGCCCAGGCGAGCGCGAAAAAGAACACACTCACCTGGGCCACGGTGAAGATGCTGCTGAGCCATCGCATGCTGGTGGGGGTTTACATCGGCCAGTATTGCATTACCACGCTTACGTGGTTTTTTCTCACCTGGTTCCCGCTCTACCTTTCGCAGGCAAGGCACATGTCTGTGATGAAGGTAGGACTGGCCGCGGCGGTGCCGGGACTTTGCGGTGGCTTTGGCGGAATCCTGGGCGGCTTCATTTCGGACAAGCTGTTGCGCAGCGGCTGCTCGCTGAGCTTCGCGCGCAAGCTGCCTATTATGGCGGGGATGGCGCTTTCAATGACGATCATCGCCTGCAACTATGCGAGTTCGCAAACCATCATGCTGTTATTCATGTCGATTTCGTTTTTCGGAAAAGGCATCGGCGCGCTGGGCTGGACGGTTATCTCCGACACCTCGCCGAAGGGGATGGTGGGCATGAACGGGGCGCTGTTCAACCTGTGCGGCAACATGGCTGGCATCACGACGCCGCTGATTATCGGCTACATCGTTGGCAAAACGCACTCCTACAACGGAGCTCTGATCTTTGTCGCGGTCATCGCCTTCTGCGCCATCGTCAGCTTCGGCCCCATCGTGGGCGAGATCAAGCGGCTGGAACTGACGCCGGCTGAAAGCGCAGTCTGAGATGCGGCGGGCGCGGAGTAATTAGGCTGGTAAATGACGGGGCGCACCATGCGCCCTGGCGCAGCACAGGAGGAACAGATCATGCCCGAGTGGCCGGGAAATTTACCGCGCAACGCTTTTAAGCGGGCGCTTGCAAGCGGGGAGCGGCAGGTGGGGCTTTGGAACAGTCTCGCCAGCCCCATAGTTGCTGAGATTCTTGCGGGGGCTGGATTCGACTGGATCGTGATCGACGGCGAGCACGGCCCCAACGACATTCCGCTGCTGCTGGCGCAACTGCAGGCCATGCGCGGAGGCACGGCGGAGCCGGTGTTTCGCGTGCCGTGGAACGACGCGGTGATTATCAAACGCGCTCTCGACGTGGGGGCGCGCTCGCTGCTTATTCCTTTTGTGCAGAATGTGGAAGAGGCGCGCAGAGCTGTAGCCGCCACGCGCTATCCGCCGCTGGGCATACGGGGAGTTTCCGTTGCGCCGCGAGCCAATGATTACGGGCGCATCCAGAATTATCACAAGAACGCGCATCTCGACACGTGCGTGCTGGTGCAGTTGGAAACACGGGCCGCGCTCAAAGAGATTGAGGCGATCGCTGAGATCGACGGCGTGGACGGCATCTTCATCGGCCCCAGCGATCTGGCGGCGGACTTTGGACACCTGGGCAATCCCAAGCATCCCGATGTGCAGGCGGCGCTGAAGGATGCGAGCGAACGTATTCGGGCCGCGGGCAAATCGGCGGGTATGTTGACGGGCAGTCTCGACGACGTGGAGCACTGGTTCGATCTGGGATTCAACTTTACGGCCACGGGCAGCGACGTGGGCCTGCTGGCGCGTAATGCGGAGCAGGTGGCGGCGCGGTTTCACAAGAGCTAAAGAGTTTTCTGTTTGCTGTGGTGATTGAATTTTGTGCGTTCCCACCCTTGAATCAAAGAACGATTCAAGGGTGGGTCACCCGCGTTGGGTTCGTACATCCCATGTCTCAAAGGCGAGACATGGGGCAACCGATTGATTTTCTGTTTTACGGGTTAATTGGCGCAATTTGCGTGGGCGGCAGATCGGGCTTGATGTAGGCGGGGTCGAGAAGAGCGTGTGCGGCCTTATCGAAAGCGGCGAAGGCGCAGGGCTGAGCGGTGCTGCATCCGGGGGGCGCGAGAATGACTTCGACGGGCGGGCTGGCCAGTGTGAGCGCCTGGGCCGAACGCAATTGATCGAGGGTTTGCGCGCGGTAAACGAGGCGGACACTCCACTGCTTCGACGCGGGGTTCTGCCACAATTCGAAGACGATCTGCGAGTCTGGGGGCGTGTCGTCGGCGATGCCCTCGACGGTCCAGTGCAGGTTCAGCAAGCCGCCGATGTTGAACAGGTTGGAGTCGTGGCCGCTGATGTAAACCAGGCGTGCGCCGGCGGGGCCGAGGGCTCCGGGAACCGGCTGGGCAGGCGAGGTCTGCGCGGCCTGTTCGAGGGTGTCGAGAATGTGCGCCATGAGATTGGAGCCGCGGGTTCGGGCAGACAAGGGCGTGCGCGTGGTAAGCGCAAATCCCTTGACGTGGAGCGGAAGCAGGCGCAGGATGGCGGACTCGTCAACCCGTCCCCAGCCAACTTCCGGCATGGGCCTGCCGTTGATGTATTCGAGTTGGAAGTCCTCGATGAGCGAAGGCGCGGCGGCCAGGGGTTTGGGATCGTCGAGGATGGGCTTGGCGGCGGGGTGCGCGGGATCGGGCGCGAGAAGATGCGCAAGCTCCGTGAGTTCGGGGTTTCCGGAGACGGATAGGTAGGCGGTTGGATCGCTGCCCAATACAGCTTGCCGGTCAGACGCGACGGCTTCAGCCGGGGGTAGAGGAAAGGTCCCGGGGATGGGCGAAAAGAGCGGGTCCCTGACGCCGGTGGCGGGGACGATGGTGTGAATGGGCCGCGGGCCGCAGCCTGGTTCGAGCCCGGCCATGGTATGGAGCGAGCTCATGATATTGCGCTCGTCGGTGTCGGAGTAGAGATAGATCGCGCTACTGTCGGGGCAGCCTGCGATGGGCAAAAGGCCGTTTCCGGCGAGGTTGAGGCGCAGGTAAGCGCCCATTTGACGGATGGCCTCCGCGCCGTGCGGGGTGAGAAAGCCGAGCGGGACCGGCCACTCCGGCCAGGGGTCGGACGAGCGGGTGTTGAGGGTCGAATTGGGGGTGAGAGGCGGACGAATCCCATGGCGGGAGAGGATCAGAGTAAAGCGAAGCTCGTCCTTGCCCTGGCCTTTGGATGTGGAGGTCTGCCCAGGCGCGACAGTGGCGGCGAGGAGAAGAACGGCAACGACAAAGGTTCGCATGATGTACAGTATTCCACGACACATCCGCTCATGCCCGGTATCCCCTGGCACGGTGAAAATAACCCTTGCGGGGGCGATTGCCCTCGAAGCAGAGTTACAAGCTTTTAAATCACTTTTTTGAATCGACACAAAGGAGAACACTGATGGCAACGGTAGGATTCATTGGCCTCGGCATTATGGGCCGCCCCATGCTCAAGAACCTGTTAAAGGCCGGTCACACGGTTATCGCATTTGACTGCAACCCGGCTGCTCTGGACGAGTGCGTGGCTGCAGGCGCCTTGCGCGGCGCATCGAACAGCGATATCGGCGCGCGCACCGACATGATCGTCACCATGCTTCCCGATGGGCCGCAGGTGGAAGCGGCCGTGCTGGGCGCGGGCGGAGTTCTGGAGGGCGCGAAGGCCGGGACGCTCATCATCGACATGAGTTCCATCAATCCCCTGGTTTCGCAGCAGGTTGCCATGGCCTGCGCCGCCAAGGGCGTGGACTTTATCGACGCGCCGGTGAGCGGCGGCGAGCCCAAGGCCATCGACGGAACCCTGGCCATCATGGTTGGCGGCAGCGAGACGGCTTTCCAGAAGGCGGAGCCTCTGCTTAAGCTCATGGGCTCCAGCGCCTTGCTGACCGGCCCGGTGGGCGCGGGCAATACCACCAAGCTGGCCAATCAGATTATGGTGGCCTGCAACATTGCAGCCATGAGCGAAGCGCTGGTGCTTACCACCCGCTGCGGGCTCGATCCCGAAGTGGTGTTCAACGCGGTAAAGGGCGGGCTGGCGGGCAGCACCGTGCTCAACGCCAAGGCTCCCATGCTGATCGCGCGCAACTTCAAGGCAGGATTCAAGATCAAGCTTCATCAGAAGGATCTGCGCAACGCTCTGCAGACCGCCGAAGCGAACAACGTAGTTCTTCCGCTCACGGCGCTGGTGCAGCAGATGCTGTCGTCTCTGATGGCCGATGGCAAGGGGGATCTGGATCACTCGGCGATCGCCACGGTCATTGAAGGGCTTTCGCACACAGAGGTCAAGAAGCCCTCGTAGGTGGCGCAAATCGGCCCGGCGATGCGGAAAATGACGCACGTGTGATTTCCCAGGCCCCCAAAGGCGAGGGACCTGGGGAACCCGGCATTGGTACAAAAGTAGCGGTCAGAGACCTAGCTCAGAAACTCCGCGATGGCCGCGACTACGGTCTGCTGCTCGTCTTCCCGCAGTTCGGGGAAGATGGGCAGGGCCAGCACTTCATGGGCGGCGCGCTCTGACTCGGGGAACGCGCCTTCTGCGTAACCGAGGCACTTGAGCGCGTCCTGCATATGGAGCGGGACGGGATAGTAGATCTCCGAGCCGATTTTGCGTGCAGTGAGAAACTCCCTCAGTTGGTCACGGCGAGGGGTTCGGATGACGTACTGGTGCCAGACGTGGTGGCTGCCGGGGACTTCGTGGGGCAGAACGATGCCGTGTGCAGGATACGGCCCTGCCTCGACCATCCCCGCAGCGTGGAACAGCGCGTGATAGCGCCTGGCAACGGTGCGGCGGGCGTTGTTCCAGCCGTCAATATACCTTAGCTTGACCTGGAGAACCGCTCCCTGGAAGCCGTCCATGCGGGTATTCCAGCCGATTTCGTCGTGGTAGTAGCGGCGGCGCATGCCGTGCTGGCGCAACATCCGGGCGCGCTCCGCCAGCTCCGCGGAGTTGGTGGTGACCATGCCGGCATCCCCGGCGGCGCTCAGGTTTTTGGTGGGATAAAAGCTGAAGGCGGCGATGTCGCCTAATGCCCCGGCTTTGACCCCGCCCCATGCGGAGCCCCAGGCCTGGGCGGCGTCCTCTACCAGCTTTAACCCGCGCTCCTGTCCGATGCGGGAAAAGGCGGTCCAATCGGCGCACTGCCCGTAGAGGTGCACGGGGAGAATGGCACGTACTGCCTTGCCTCCCGGGCCGTCCAGCACGGCCTCGACGGCGGTTGGCGACAGGTTGAAGGTGGCCGGGTCTATGTCGGCGAGGATGGCTGTGGCCCCAGCGCGAAGAATGGCGCTGACCGAGGCGAAAAAGCTGAAAGGGGTGGTCAGGACGGTTGCGCCCGGCCCAATTTCGGCGGCAGCCAACGCCAGCCACAGGGCATCGGTTCCCGACGAGCATCCCATAGCATGGGACACGCAAAGTCGCTCCGCGGCGGCCTGCTCAAAGCCGGCAACCGGCGCACCCAGGATGAATTGCTGGTTCAGAAGCACATGCCCGACGGCATCCAGAAGCTCCTGGTGGATGGGCTGGTATTGCCGTTTCAGGTCCAGCATGGGTACTGGCTGGGCTACGCGAGGGTGGTTGCCGGCCGAATTATCAGTATCTTGCACGGGCTTATTTTATCAGCGGCCCATAGTGCCCCGTCTCATCGCAGGACGCCCAGAATGGGTACGGAGCCGACCTTGCCAAGGGGCTTGGTTGAGGGACATGGTTGAAAAGGAATGCAATCCGCTATATTGTTGTCACATTGCGGGAACTGGCGGCTCCGGGATTTTCGGAGTCTTGCCTGTTGATTTTTCAAGAAGCTGTAGTTACACCCAACCCCCCAAAGAAGGAAGCGAGATCGGCACATGGAGAACAAGCCGGCACAAAACATTCAGGATACATTTTTGAATACTGTTCGCAAAGACAAGACTCCGATTACGATTTATTTGGTCAGCGGCGTCAAGTTAACCGGGAAGATCCGGTCTTTCGACAAGTATTCAGTGCTGCTGGAAAACAACAGCCAGGAGCAATTGATCTTCAAACACGCCATTTCGACCGTGGTGAGCAACCGGAGTGTGATGCATAGTGAACACCGTCCGGCTGTGATGCCAACGGGTGTCCCCGGGACCCCGATAGCCGTTCCGCCCTTGACTCCTATTAGCGCGGAGTCGCGATAACTCGCGGGAAGCGGCCTCGATTGGCAGATGAAGAACGCAGGAACGAAGGTGCTCGCGGAAAGGCGGAGCGCGCGGTCCTGGTCGGAGTGGAGCTTTCGGGCCGCACTCGCGTCAACCGCGTAGGCATCGCTCCGGCGCGGACGCCTGTGGTGTGTCAAAAGCCGGGCACACCCGACGACGACGAGCCCTCGCTTTTGCTTTCCGAATCTTCCCAATCCTCTTTGATCAATGCGGTTTCTTCCGTCCCGGCGAATGGCCTGGACGGGGAGGAATCTCTGGCCGAATTTCGCGAACTGGTATCGAGCGCGGGCGGCATCGTGGTTGCCGAAATATCGCAGAATCGTTCCAGGCCCGACCCGGCCACGCTGATCGGCTCCGGCAAGGTGGAGGAGATCGCCGGGGTAGCGGCATCCGTCGAGGCTGACCTGGTTCTGTTCGACCACGACCTTACGCCCACCCAATTGCGCAATCTTGAGGCTGCCCTTCCCTGCCGGGTGCTGGACCGCACGCAGTTGATTCTGGACATCTTTGCCCGCCACGCCCGCACCAGCGAGGGGCAATTGCAGGTGGAACTGGCGCAGCTTGAATACATGCTTCCGCGGCTGACCGGCAAGGGCAAGGCCATGTCGCAGTTAGGCGGCGGCATCGGCACCCGCGGCCCCGGCGAAACCAAGCTTGAAACGGACCGCCGCCGCATTCAGAGCCGCATCGACCACTTGAAGGGCGAGTTGGACGCGGTACGCCGGGTGCGCAAGCAACAACGGCAGCGGCGCGAGTCCACGCCAGTGCCGACAGTTGCCCTGGTGGGCTACACCAACGCCGGGAAGAGTACTTTGTTCAATTGCCTCACCGGCGCCCAGGTTCTGCAATCGCCGCTGATGTTCGCCACGCTGGACCCCAAGCTTCGCGCCATCGAACTGCCCAGCCGGCGCAAGATTCTGCTCTCTGACACCGTGGGTTTTATCCGCAACCTGCCCCACACGCTGGTGACCAGCTTCCGCGCCACGCTGGAAGAGGTGGCACAGGCCGAGGTACTCCTGCACGTGCGCGACGCCGCCTCGACCTACGGCGAGGAACAGAAGGCGCAGGTGGAAAAGGTGCTTGGCGAGCTGGATACGCTGGGCAAGCCGCGCATCGAAGTGCTGAACAAGATTGATCTGCTCGACGAGCATGAACGGGATGGACTGCTGAGCCGGGCTCAGTACAAGAGCGGGAGTGGGGTCGAGGTAGCCGTTTCGGCGCGCACCGGTCAGGGCATGGATGCGCTGCTGGCAGCCATCGACCGCGCGCTGCATACCGATCCGATTTTGTCGGCGGAGTTGCGGGTTCCGCAGCAGGAGGGCGGGGTGCTGGCTGCCATCGATGCGGGGATGGTGGTGCATAGCCGCGAGTATGAGGGCAATATGGTGCACCTCTCGGTGAGCGGGCCAGCGTCACTGGTGGGAAGGCTGCGGAAGTATCGGATACAATCCAGCGGCTAGACCCAATCATCCGGCCAGCATGAATGGCTGAGAGAATCGCATATCTGCCAAGGTATGATTGTCGCTGATGAAATCCAAGAACCGTTTTCGTCAAGTTGGCTGGATCGTCTGCGCAGTTGCCCTTTCCACAGTCATCGCCCACTACGACAGGATTTTGCCGCACTGGTGGCACTCCTACACAGGGGCGGATGGAACATATTCGATCGAACTGCCGGCGTCACCTTCCGTTGAGACGCTGCATGTACCCATTGATGGCGGCGGCACAAGAGACGTCGACTTTGTCTCGGCCAGCCCAACCAGTCAAACGACCTATTCATGCGTCACCTTCAAAAATGACAATGCTGGCAATGAGTCCACAGACGACGTACTGGCGTCGGCACGCGATGGGAGTCTCGGCAAGGTTCAGGGGACCTTGATCTCGGAAAAGAAAATTACAGTGGGCGGATTCCCCGCGATCGAGTTCCAGGCACATGCGCGCGGAAATTCGCTCCTTGACTCACGCATCGTCGCCACAGGGAGTCACCTCTTCATGATCGCGGCCGTCGCGACACAACCCGGGGATAGAGAAGCGAGGACTGTAAAGCGCTTCCTGGAGTCATTCAAGATTCTGAGCGCGAAGGAAAACAGATGAACCAAGCCAACGACGATGCCGGCCGAAGCATCACTACCCTCTCCAGCCGCGAGGTTTACCGCAACCGCTGGATGCGCGTGCGTGAGGACGAGATCCTCCGCTCCAACGGCGAGAAGGGCATCTACGGCGTGGTTGACAAGGACGATGGCGCCATTATTCTGCCTATCGACGGGGACCGTATCTGGCTGGTAGAGCAGTTTCGTTACACCATCCAGGAGCGGGCGCTGGAACTGCCCCAGGGCGGTTGGGAGATGGAAGACGCCGATCCCGAGGACCTGGCGCGCGGCGAACTGAAAGAAGAACTTGGCCTGCACGCCGCGGAGATGACGCACCTGGGCACCTTGTGGATCGCCTACGGCTTTCTGCGGCAAAAACAGAACGTTTTTCTGGCTACCGGGCTCACTCAAACCGAAAGCGACCCCGACGCCGAGGAGCACGATCTGGTGGCCCATTCGGTGACAGTGTCTGAATTTGAGAAGATGATGCTGGACGGGAGAATCCGCGACAACTGTACGCTGGCCGCTTGGGGACTGTATCTGCTTTGGAAGTCGCGGCAGGGGTAGGGAGAGTTGCCCCGGCCGCGATTCTGGAATGCGATGCCGCTTACGGCCGCTCCTCGATGGGAATATAGGGCGCCGGATAGACCGGCCCGATGTACTCGGCGCGGGGGCGGATGAGGCGGTTATCGTCAAGCTGCTCAATGACGTGGGCGGCCCATCCGGCGATGCGGCTGACAGCGAAGATAGGCGTATAGAGATCGATGTCGATGCCAAGCGTTGCGTAGGTCGAGGCGGAGTAGAAGTCCACGTTGGCGTTCAGCTTTTTGTCGGCGTTGATGTAGAGTTCGATGGCGCGCGACATGTCATACCACTTGGGCTCGCCGGCATCCTTGCCGAGTTGCTCGCTCATGCGGCGCAGGTGGGTGGCGCGGGGGTCCTCGGTCTTGTAGACGCGGTGGCCGAATCCAGAGATTTTCTGGCGGGCCGAAAGCATGTTCTTCACGTACTCCACAGGATCGGCGCCAGCCTTGTCGATGGTGTAGAGCAGGCGCATGACGGCTTCATTGGCGCCGCCATGCAGGGGCCCCTTGAGCGCGCCGATGGCGCCGGTCATGGCGGAGTGGATGTCGGAGAGCGTGGCCGCAATGACGCGGGCGGCAAAGGTGGATGCGTTGAGTTCGTGCTCGGCGTGCAGTACCAGGGCCAGGTCCATGGTCTTGACGGCAGTTTCAGAGGGCTTGACGCCGTTCAGCATCCACAGGAAATTAGCCGCGTGGGTTAGCGACCTGTCGGGCGGAACTATTTCTTTGCCCTTGCGCAGCCGGTCGTAGATGGCCACGATCATGGCGAACTGCGCGGTCAGGTTGTAGGCCTTGCGCACGTTGGCATCGTGGGAGTTGTCCTTCTCGTCGGCATCGTAAAAGCTGAGTGCGGAGACGGCGGTGCGCAGCACTTCCATGGGAGTGGCCGAGGTGGGAAAAGTACGCAACATGTCAATAATGCGCTGGTCCAATCTGCGGGCCAGCGACAGTTGCGTTGTGAATTCACGCAGCGCCAGCTGGTTGGGCAGCATGCCGTTCCAAAGCAGGTACGTGGTCTCCTCGAAGGTCGAATGTTCGGCCAGTTCGTGGATATCGATTCCCCGGTAGGATAAGACGCCGGCGTCTCCGTCAATCCAGCAGATACCGGAGTTTGCAGCGACAATTCCTTCCAAACCCTTCCCAGCGACAGCAGTCGACATAACCTTTGGATTCTCCCTTGCATTGGTTTCTTAAAGAGCAGCAATCAGTTCGCCGGCCTTGTTCCCTCGGCAATGACCTGTCAATTACCCCATCGACCATGACCTGTCGCTGGGAAGAACCAGATAGGGGACACAAACCCGGCGGCAAAAAGGCGGTAAAGATGTTTATAACGGAACCATTCGATGGTTGTCACGGAGTGCGGGACGGCGATAGGCCCGGAGACCTGCCGCCAGCCTGTCGCGGCGGGCGAAACCTGGCCGAAACGGACAGGGAGACTCAGCATTTCCTGCACGTTGAGGCAATCTTCGATATTCTATAAAGTGCCCCAAAGGCATGCGGAGAGTAATTTTCAGCTGCCCTATATGTGGAGCTGGTCTCCGCAAAACACGGGAAGCTCCGAAAGATGAAGCAGGATTTCCCCCAAAACGGCGTCTAGCCAGAGAGATTAGTTAAGACGCCAGGAGCGGTGGCAATGAAGAGCCGCCATTGAAGAAAGGCAAAAAATGAGCGAAATTGATGAAACCCCCAGAACCTATTCAGGCGCACTGCTGGCAGTGATAGCGGTGGCCCTTGTCGCCGCCCTCGGCGGACTCATCTGGAGCTACACGCTGAGCGGAAAAGTCTCAACCCAGCAGACCGAGCTGGCCGACGCCAAGCAGCAGAGTGTGAAGTTGGCAGCGCAGTTGCGGGAGACAGATGCCCGCCTGCGGGTGGCCACCGATGAATTGGGAAAATCTCTGGGACTGACGCAAAAGCAACTGGACACGCGCGCCCAGGAGATCATCCGCCGCGAGCAGGCCAACGAGGCCAATGCGCAGCGGCTTGAGACCGCCCAGAAGCAGACCGCCCAGCAGGTAACCGCTGTAGCCAACGATGTGTCCAGCGTCAAGTCCGATGTGGGCGGCGTGAAGACCGACGTAGCCAAGACGCAGACCGATCTGGCCACCACAATCAGCCAGTTGCAGTCCATCAAGGGCGACCTGAGCAGCACCAACAGCGTGATTGCGCGCAATCACGACGAGCTTGTCCTGCTTGAGCACAAGGGCGATCGCAACTACTACGAGTTCACCCTCGACAAGGGCCAAAAGAAGCCTGTGGGAACCGTAAGCATGGAGTTGCGCAAGACCGACGCCAAGAAGAGCAAGTTCACCCTGAATGTATATGCCGACGACAAGAAGTACGAAAAGGCCAACCGGAATTTGAACGAGCCTCTTCAGTTTTACAGCGGCAAGACACCTGGGCTGTACGAGATTGTGGTGAATAGCATCAACTCGAAAAACCAGATCTCAGGGTATCTTTCCACGCCCAAGAACTAACCTACTGCTCGATGATCGCGGAGTGGGGCGCGAGTACCAGCCCTGGCTGGTAGCGGAAGGCAAAGCTGAAGTTCAGGTCTTTGCGCGCGTCCCATTGCTGTTTGGTCAGCTTGAAGGCCCACACCACATTACCCTCGATGGTCTGCCCTGGCTCCAGCGTGGCATCGAGGTGCAGGGCCTTGCCATGCGGAACTGGAATCCCCGGATAAGCGAGAAACACGCGCTCGTAGTCGAATGCCGAGGCACCATAACAGGAGTGGATTCCGTCATCCAGCGTGGCATTTGACAGGATGTTAAGCAGGAACAGCGGCTGCTTGCTCTGGTTGTGCAGCCTTATCTGCGCAAACACCAGCACCTGGTCATAGGCGTTCTTCGCCATCGGTGCGCCGTTGGCGTCAAAGCCTGAAGTCTCAGTGTGCTGCGGGTGAGCCCACACGGCAATGATTTCTCCGGTCGCCGCAGGCGGCTTTTGTCCGGCAATCACATAAACCGCAATAGCAATCGAAACCAGTACAGCCGCAATGATGCCGGCCCAGATTACATGGCTTGATCCCTTGGTGAATTCCTCGCCGCGCGCGGCCCCGTCGACTTCTTCCGGTGTTTCCTGATGTAGCAGGCTCATAGCGAACTTATCTTATTCCCCAATGGACAATCCGGGCCATGAATTTCGTTCTGGCCGCACGGGAATTCTGACCTTTCGTGCTGAGAAGGGTGACTTTTGGGTGATGGGCAGGAACGTGTGTTTGAGCGGTCGGCCAGGTGCAGCCCGGCTGTAGCAATTCCAGGATTGGTATTCCTCGAAGGCAATTCACAGGGTTGACGCGACCCTCAGGGAGCGGCAACCTCGCATGAATTCTGTCGGGGGACAGTAATCCTGGAATTGCTCTAATCGCCGCTGAACGCGACTCCGTCCCAATCCTTGAAGGTGAAATCCATCTTCAGCAGCGAACCCTTCTTCGCGTCCTTGCAGTGCGCCATGTATACAGATTCTCCGCAGCGCTGGTACTTTAGATCGTCTGTGTCCACGGGCCGATTCTCCACCAGCAGTTCGCATTTGCCCAGGGAGATGCGGTCGGCGGCATTGGGGATCGAGGAGAAGTCCACGATGATGCGCAGCGACTCGGCGTCTTCATCCGCAAAGGTGCAAAAGTCCTGATTGCCTGCCTGCAGCCCATTCAAAAAATGTGAGACCGTGAGCATGGTATCGGAGTCCGCTTTGGCTTCAATATCGACCATTTCCTTCACGCGTCGCGCCATGTCGTTGTGGAAGCTGAGTTGGCTTAACCAGGGAATGACCAGCCGCGGATCGACAACGCCGCTTGACTGGTCAGGCTCCGGCGCAAGTGTCCGCTTTTCAGGGAACATCTTGAGCGTGTAATAGACAGCCTCGTCGAAGACTGGAACCGCGCGGTCCGGCCCGTCCAGCCTGTCTACCGTGCGAACGTAGAACGGCGATGCCTTGGTCTTTCGATTGGCGAGGAAGTTCACCTTCACATAGAGCAACTTTTGAAATGGCCGGGGCTGCGTCTTAGGATCGTTCGGTCCGCCAGACACATGGACCCAAAGCGGCCCAAACTTGTGCGAGAGGTCGAGTCTTTCCTTCTTTACATAGGCCGTGATCCAGAAGGCGAGGAATACCGCCAGGCCCACCAGTACCACTGCGAAGACCACCAGAAACGGCCAGTTGCCGGGCTGCATGAGGGCAATCATGAACTTGCCAAGCGTTTCCATCCGCGTCCTCCAAGGATGCCTTTATACCATCTGTTCGACAACGTCGGGCACGACTAGACTTAGCAGCTATGGCCGCGCCCTCAACCCCGCAAGAAACTCCGACGGCCCGCGCGTATTCAGCACGTCCTCCGGCCCCAGCCAGGCGCGGCGCAGTTGGCGGATGCCGTAGCCCATCCTGCCCAAGTTGCGGCTGTCATGCGAGTCCGAGTTGATCACAATCCGGCATCCCCGCTCCTTGGCCAGGCGCAAGTCGCGGTCGTTCAGGTCGAGCCGCTCGGGAGCGGCGTTGTGCTCGACGGCGAGGCCCAGTTCGGCTGCGCGGCTGAGCACCGCTCCCATGTCGAGTGCAAAGGGTTCACGGCGCAGCAGCAGGCGGCCCGTGGGGTGGCCCAGAATTCGCACGTATGGGTTTTCGATGGCCCGGAGCACCCGCGCCGTCATGTCTTCGCGGCTCTGGTCAAAACGCGAGTGCACGCTGGCGATCACTACATCCATCTGCGCCAGCACCTCGTCGTTCAGATCGAGCGCTCCGTCGCCCAGAATGTCCACCTCGATACCGGTAAACACGCGGAGGCGGCCCTCCATGCGGCGGTCCACTTCGCGAATGTTCACGATGTGTTCAAGCGCCCGCTTTTCGTCCAGGCCGCCGGTCATGGCCAGATTTTTGGTGTGGTCGGTAATGGCGATGTAGCGGTAGCCGCAGGCCAGGGCGGCCTCGGCCATCTCGCTTATGGTGTTACGGCCATCGCTGGCGGTGGTGTGCATGTGCAGATCGCCGCGCAGATCGGCGGCTTCGATCAGGCGGGGCAGCGCGTGGCGGGCCGCAACCTCGATCTCGCCCAGGTTCTCGCGCATCTCCGGCGGAATCCAGTCCATGCCGAGCGCTTCATAAATCTCCTCTTCAGTTGCCGCCGCCACAATGGAGCCATCGTCCAGGCGCGCCAGCGACCACTCGCTCAACGTGTAGCCCATCTTGAGGGCGCGCTGGCGCAGGGAGACATTGTGCGCCTTGGAACCTGTGAAGTATTGCAGCGCGGCGCCGTAGGAAGCCGAAGGCAGCAGCCGCACGTCCACCTGCAGCCCCTGGCCCACATGAAAGCTCACCTTGTTTTCGCCCTTCACGATCATGTCGTGAATACCGGGATAAGCTGCCACATACTCGACCGCGGCCAAGGTGTGCTGAGGCTCGCAGGCCGGCCCTGTCGCCAGCAGATCCAGGTCGCCCGCCGTCTCGCGCCCGCGCCGCAGTGAGCCCGCCGGAGTCACCTTATCGATCTTCGCGCCGGTGGGGCCCTCAAAGGCCAGCAGGTAGGCAGCAATACGCCGCGACTCCTCCTCGGCAACGTCGATGCGGAAGCGCCCGGCGCTGCGGCGGTAGTCGTCAATGCCTTTACGCAGCTTTTCGATCTGTTTCTCACCCATGCGCGGCAACCCGGCCAGCCGGCCCGCTTCAATGGCCTCGGCGAGTGCATCGATACTGGCGATTTTGGCCGCATCCCAAAGCAGCGCCACGGTCTTGGGCCCCATGCCGGGCAGCTTGAGCAGTTCCAGCAAGCCAGCGCCATACCGGGCAAGCAGTTCGTCGCGCAAGGGCAGCGTGCCGGTGGCGGCAATGGATTGCAGGTTTGCGGCCATTCCCTTGCCTATGCCGGGAATCTCCAAAAGGCGCGCTGTATCGACCGCAGCGGCTGTGAGGTCCACCGTGGTTTGCTCTGCGGCTTCGGCGGCGCGTCGATAGCTGCGGATGCGAAAGCTGTCGCCGCCATCGATCTCAAGCAGATCGGCGGTCTCTGAAAGCAGGCGTGCCATGGTGGGGTTGTCCATCGGGTGAGTCTCCGCGAACAGTATCACCCATTGCGCAGGTCTGGGTCTTAAATTGAGCTCGGGAGGCGCGTTTGCGGGTCAGTTGGGCGTTGACACGATTTTTAAGGCTGCGCATGGGTCCCGTGTGAGAGCCATGCGCAGCCTATTAAGCCGCACAGAATTCAAGCCCGCCAACCGGCCGGCAACGGGCACCGGTGATCGGCAGGAATCCTGTACAAAATTGCAAGGCAAGATTACCGGAGTGGATCCAAATGCAATTCATTGTGTCGTGTAACCAATTGTGACGAATGACATAAATCCGGGCGCACTTCACAATCACCACTCTGCGGTGGCGCCTTCCTAACGTCCGGACCTACGCGTTGCTAAGCGGCGCTGTGGGCACTGTCCCGATAGCGGATCACTGCATCCGCCTGGGGACCCTTTTGGCCCTCGACGATATCGAACTCTACCTCGTCGCCTTCCTTGAGCGTTTTATATCCGTCCAGTTGAATTGCCGAGTAATGAACGAATACATCTGGCCCGTCATCGCGTCCGATGAATCCGTAGCCCTTGGCATTGTTGAACCACTTGACCTTCCCTTTGTACTGAGCCACAGGCTCCTGCCTTCCTTTGGTACTGCGGGGCCCCCGTGAGCGAGGGGAATTACTCACAGGTGCTTTGGGCTTGGACGACCCAGAGCGCCGAAAGGTTGATTCGGCCCCAGCTACATCTTCTCAAAGTTTGGAACGGGTCTGCACCGATATCCGGTTGCAGCCCAAGCCCGTTCTGTCGCCTCGGAGGAGTACCGGAATCGATAGTTTCACAACAAAAAACCATAGATCGAATCCGTTACCCTGACCGGGGGCAACGATTGGAGTATAGGTAGCGCTTCAGGCGGCGTCCCTTGACGGGGAGCAATAAGGGACGCCGTTTTCTAGAAAAAGTTTACATAAAATTTACTTTTTCCGCTTGCCGCCCACCTTGCGCGCATACAAAAGAACGCTGGTAAGGGTCTTTCCGTCCAGAATTGCGCCCTGATCTATCATCTTGAGCACCTCAGAGAGCCGGACCAGCCGGAAGTCGATTTTTTCATCGTCTTCGGGGTGCGCGTCACCAGCCACCAGCCCTTCGGCCAGAAAGACCTTCATGGACTCGCCAAGAAAGCCGGGGCTGGCGTAGTACTCGACCAGCGGCTTCCACTTTTTGGCGCTGTAGCCGGTCTCCTCGGCCAATTCGCGTTTTGCGCCGGCAAGCGGATCTTCACCGGCTTCCAGCTTGCCGGCCGGCAGCTCCCACAGGTACTGGTTGGCCGCATGACGGTATTGGCGCTCGATCACAATCCAGGGGTTCTTCTTGTTTTTGGCGCTGTCCATGGCCAGAATGACGACGCTGCCGTTGTGGCGGATTACGTCCCGCTCGCTGGCCAGGCCGTCCGGCTCGATCAGCTTGTCGTGGAGCACGCGGAATAGAGGGACCTCAAAAACGACCTCGGAGCTGAGCAGTTGAGCTACTTCGGGGGTTGCGGCGGGCTGGGGAGCTTTGGCCGGCTTCCTCGTCTTGAGGGGCGTCTTGGACCTGGGCCGGGCTACGGCTGGCTTGCCAAATGCGGGGGCCTTTGTCTTCTTTGGCTTTACTGCCTTTACCTTGGTGGCCGCAACCTTGGGCTTTACTTTCCTGGGCATTTCAACCTCACTTCTCTCAGCAGAATCGGATCACCGCGCAATTCTGCGCGATTCAAACAAAGTATACCCACTGGCAGCCAGGGTTCTGAGCATCGCCTCTTGCCCACGCCATTTCCTTGAATCTGCGATCGCGCAAACCTTGTTTACCCCGCACTTGTGCATCGAAGCCGCCCGGCGTGGCATCCTTAACTAAGCTGGATTCCGCATCCTGGCCTGTGTACCGGCTTCCTCCCAGGAAAAACTTAACTGAAGCAATTCAACGCGATGAACCGCTGGAAGCGAGTGAGTAGTTGAGCACAGACTGTTATCCCATCACCGTGGTGCCGGGCCTGCACCGGCTGTTTCTGGACTATTGCGCAGGCGATGCGGTTGTACGTCCCTTCTACCCATCGCTGCCGCCGGAAACCGGCTGGCAGGCGCGTCCAGCGATCGCGGCGCATTGGCCGGAACTGGTGCGCCTGCTGGCAGTGCAGAACCCTTCGCCCTCCGCTGCGCCGGCCATTGAAGCTCTCGCCCAGGGTGCGGGAACCGTGTTGACCGGGCAGCAGATAGGCATCCTGGGGGGGCCGCTGTTCACGCCCTTCAAGGCGGCGGCCGCCTTGGCTCGCGCCCGCCAGGCAACCGCGGCCGGCAAGCCGCACGCAGCCATCTTCTGGCTGGCTACCGAAGACCACGACTTTGACGAGATCGACCACGTCACCTTCCCCTCCAGACGGGAACTCATCAAGCTGAAATACGCCCCCGATTCGCCAATTCAAGCGGCGCTGCCGGTGGGCAACCTGGTGATCGACAAGGGGATTACTCCACTGATTGATAGGGCGTGGGAGATTCTCGGGGCCTCCGACGCGATGGATGTTCTGGCCGATGCCTACCAGCCAGGACGCACCTTCACAGCGGCCTTTGCGGAGTTTTACGCCAGGATGTTCGCTGCGCAAGGCCTCTTGATCCTGGATGCGGCCGGACGCGACTTTCACCGCCTGGGCGCCCCGGTACTGCGCGCCGCCATCGAACGCGCCGACGAGTTGCACTCCGCGCTGCTTGACCGCAACCGCCAGCTTGAAACCGCCGGCTATCACGCCCAGGTGGCCGTCATGCCCCAGTCAAGCCTGCTTTTTCTGGTCGATAAAGATTCTGGCGCTCGGCTCGCCCTGAAGCGGACGCCCCCCAGCGCCGCCGAACCCGCGGGGCTTTGGCAAGCAGGCAGGCAGAACTATTCCACCGTCGACCTGGTCGGCATTTTGGACGCTGAGCCCGAACGCATCTCGCCCTCGGCGCTGCTGCGGCCCGTCTTTCAGGACTTTCTGCTGTCCACATCGCTCATCATCGGCGGCCCCGCCGAGGTGGCCTACTTTGCCCAGTCCGCGGTGCTTTATGAGCGCATCCTGGGCCGCCGGACCCATGCGGAGCCGCGCTTTTCAGCAACGCTGGTTGAACCGGCCATAGCGGAGTTGCTGCAGAAACACGGACTGACGCCGCAGCAGCTATTCAACCAGACCGAGTCTTCCCTGGCGCAGTTGCTGGCTGCCCGGTCCATGCCCGCCGAGGGCCAGGAACGGCTGGCTGCGACGGGAACGGCCCTGGACGCCGAACTGACGGCACTACTCGGATACCTGACCACAATCGACGCCGGGCTGGGCCAGTCCGCCACCAAGGCGGCCAGCAAGATGCGCTACCAGATGAACCGCATGCGCAGGCTGACTGCCAACTTCCAGTTGCAGCGCGAAGCTTCGCTCGGCCGTCAGGCAGAAACTCTCAGCAACGCCCTCTACCCCCGGGGAGTTCTGCAGGAACGGTTGCATGGCGCTGCGTTCTACTTCGCACGCTACGGCATCGAACTGGCAGAGACCATCACCCAACAGGCGGCCTGCACCTGCACAGGGCATACCGTGATGTGGCTATGACGGAAGAATAGGGAATAGGCATCCCGCTTCGTTCGGCGCCGGACTCAAACCCCCTTTCGACAAGCAGTTGGCGGCAGGACCAAGGCAATATTCCCTGATCCCTATTCCCTGTTCCCTGCTTGTATAATCCTCGCGAACAACGACGAGGTTTTTCATGAAGCAGTTCTTTGCATTTCTGGCGGTGTTTCTTTTGGCCAGTTCAGGCGCGCATGGTCAATTGACGACTTGCGCCACAGCCGGCAACGACAATGCCTTTCTCAACATCCAGACTGTCCGCCTGTGGCCTGGCGACGCGCCCCAGTCCAAGGGCGCCACCTGCGACGACATACCCACTCTGACCATCCTTGGGCCGCGCACAGGCAGCGCCAACGGCTCCGCGGTCATCGTGTTGCCGGGTGGGGCTTACCGCGGCCTGGCGGGCGATCTTGAAGGCCGCGAAGTGGCCGACTGGTTCGCCGTACGCGGCTTTCGCGCTTTTATCCTCAGCTATCGGCTCACCTCGCACGGCTACGTGCTGCCCGTCCCGCTGCTTGACGCGCGGCGCGCCGTTCAGACCGTGCGGGCACGGGCCAAAGACTACCTGATCAACCCCAACCGCATTGCCATCATCGGCTTCTCGGCCGGTGGCCACCTGGCGGCGCTTTCGGGCACCCAGTTCATCCCCGGCAAAGCCGATGCCGAAGACCCCATCGAGCGGGTCTCCAGCCGCCCCGATTACATGGTTCTGGGCTACCCGTGGCTGGGCGCAATCTCCTCGGACACGTCGCATCTGAGCTACTGCAAGATCTTCAACCTGATGGACCAGTGCGAGGCGCTGCGGGTCGCCTACTCGCCCGACCTGTTCGTCACCAAGGACACGCCGCCGACCTTCATTTATCACACCTTCACCGACCAGACCGTCCCGGTGGAGCAGTCGCTGCGCTTCTACGAGGCGCTGGTCAAGGCCGGGGTCGTGTCGGAAATGCACATCTTCGCCAAGGGGCCCCATGGAACCGGCCTGGGCAAGGGCGACGAGGCCCTGGACCAGTGGCCCGGCCTGCTGGAAATCTGGCTGCGCGCACAAGGGCTAATGACGGTGGACAAGGATGCTGTAGCGGCGAAGCCGTAGGAGCAGTTCTCAGTCTTCAGTTCTCAGCTTTGACTTCCTGACGTCTTGCGGTGTCAAGCAGGGCGAGTGCATGCGAACCTTTCGCATTTGCGAGGATTGCCGCGAGTTCCCGGTGCGAGCAACTGAGAACTGAAGACTGAGAACTGAAAACTGTTTTTGGGGCTCCCCAAAAACTAAGAGGCGGGCCGCCGGAGTCAGGAGTGGAAGGACTTCCCGAAACCGGCTGCCCGCTGGACCCTGGACCGGGTCTAGGTGGTATGGTTAGTTTAGGCTTATTTCGGATGAAATCAAGACCAATTTTGCACTATATTCCCATTTCGTGACAGCAGTCACAGGTCCCCACCCAAATACCTCCATCTTCGTTGACTTGAGTGGCCGCCCCTGATACAAAAAAGTGTTCCACCTGAGATTTTCAACCTGAGAAAACACACTTCTGACGGCCGGAGCGAACCGGTACAACCATGCAATTGATCATTCAACAAATCGAGGCCTTGCTGGTCGGCGCCATTCCTACGACGCTACTGTTCATTCTGCTGGTGCTGGCCTACCAGTTTCTGGTTCAGGGTCCACTCACGGCCACGCTCAAAAAGCGTCGCGACCTGACCGAGGGCGCCATTGAAGAGGCGCAGAAGGCGATTGCGCGGGCCGAAGCCAGGACCGCCGAGTATGCCGACAAGCTGCGCCAGGCGCGTAGCGAGGTCTACAAGATTCGCGAGCAGCGCGTGAAGATGTGGAGCGCCGAGCGCGACGCCACTTTGGACGCCGCCCGCAAGGCTGCCGGACTCAAGGTCAGTCAGGCCAAGTCCGCGGTTGAGGCCGAGGCTGCAACCGCAAAACAGACGATTCTGGGTTCCGCCGGCGAGTTGGCGAGCCAGGTGGTTCGCGCCGTGCTGCCGCAGGCTGCCGGGGGTTCCCGTTGAGAGATTTCATGCCGCACGTACGCATTTCGCCACGGGTCCTGTGGTTTTCAGTACTCTTATTTCTAGCTGCCGCGCTGGCCATTGCGCCCGTCCGGGCAGCGGCGCAGCAATCGGCTCCGGCGGCCAAGTCAGAGACCGCCCCGGCTGGAGACACCGCGAAGGCTGAGGCCGCTCCTTCCCAGGAAGAGCAGGAGCACGGATTTCTGGTCAATGGCCCCATCGTCAAGTGGGCCGCGAAAACGACCGGGCTTTCGACTGACGCCACCGCCCGCATTTTTCTGGTCCTCAACTTCGCCATCATCTTTTTCGCCCTGGCCATTCCGCTGGGCAAGCTGTTTCCCAAGATCATCCGCAAGCGCTCGCAGACATTGGTTCACAGCATCCAGACAGCTCGCGAAGCAACTGAGGACGCCAACGCCCGCCTGAGCGCGGTCGAGGCCAAGCTGGCGGGGTTGGACGACGAGATCAAGAAGTTCCGCGCCCAGGTGGAGCAGGAAAGCCTGGAAGACGAGGCCCGCATCAAGTCCACACTCGCCGAAGAAAGCGCGCGCATCGTTCAGTCTGCCGAGCAGGAGATTGGCGTGGCGGCCGCACAGGCCAAGCGCGGGTTGCGCAACTTCGCGGCCGATCTGGCCATCGAGCAGGCTACCAGGCAGATGGTTCTCTCACCTGAAACAGACCGCGCCCTGATTGCCGAGTTTATCGGCGACGTGGCCAAAGGGGGACAGAACTAGATGGCCGCCTTCGTTGCCCGCTATGCGAATGCCTTTGCCGATGTGGTCACCTCGGCCAAATTGGATTCCGCCGCAATTGACGTACAGTTGAGCGATTTTCTCGGCACTTGGGAAGGCAGCCCGGAGTTGCGCGAGTTCTTTGTGAATCCGGCCATTCCCGCCATCGAAAAAGTGGGGATTCTGGACAAGTTGAATGTGAAATTGGGGCTGCAAAAGGAACTGCGCAACCTGCTCGCCGTGCTCATCGACAACGGCCGCATCGGCCATGTGAGCGAGGTAGGTCAGGCTTATCGCAGGATTTTGCAGGAGCGGCTGGGAATTCGCCAGGCGGAGATCGTCACCGCGCGCGCATTGGACGAAAAGGAACGCCTCGAACTGGTAGCCGAGATCGGCAAGCTGGCCGGCTCCCGCATCGAGGCAAGCTTTAAATTGGACGCATCCATCCTGGGTGGCACGGTGGTGCGTATTGGCTCCACAGTCTACGACGGCTCTGTGCGCGGACGGCTGGAACGGTTGAAGGAAGCATTGATTGCCGGATGAACTCAGTTCACAGTTCTTAGTTCATAGTTCACAGACCTAAGAACGCCGATCGAATTCGGAGAACAGAGTGTATCGGGAACTACGAACTGTGAACTACGAACCGTGAACTGTTAGGAACAACAATGGCTCAGATCAAGGCAGACGAGATTACGCAACTCCTTCGCGAGCAGATCGCGAACTACGACTCTAAGGTCCAGGTTGACGAAGTCGGGACCATCACATCGCTTGGCGACGGAATTGCACGCCTTCACGGTTTGGACAAGGTCATGGCCGGCGAGTTGCTCAGCTTCCCGCACGGAATCGCCGGACTGGCCCTGAGCCTGGAAGAAGACCAGGTGGGCGCGGTGGTTCTGGGCGACTACACCGAGCTTAGCGAAGGCGACGAGGTCAAACGCACCGGCACGATTCTCAGTGTGCCCGTGGGCGAAGGCATGATTGGGCGCGTCGTGAACGCGCTCGGCCAGCCCATTGACGACAAGGGCCCCATCGCCTCCACGGAATCGCTGCCCATCGAGCGTCTGGCGCCCGGCATCATCGACCGTCAAGGCGTGCGCGAGCCTATGGCGACAGGCCTCAAGGCCATCGACGCCATGATTCCCATCGGACGCGGACAGCGCGAACTGATCATCGGCGACCGTCAGACCGGCAAGACCGCCGTTCTGCTCGACACGATCATCAACAACGCCAAGAACAACCTGATCTGCATCTACTGCGCCATCGGCCAGAAGCGGTCG
>Ga0114951_10000822_pt1 | contig 41458 bp, 24 predicted proteins | sample AM7aDNAmetaG_FD_88677 | JGI IMG/M metagenome (GOLD analysis project Ga0114951, IMG submission 88677) | Freshwater microbial communities from Finland to study Microbial Dark Matter (Phase II) - AM7a DNA metaG | ecosystem: Environmental > Aquatic > Freshwater > Lake | place: Finland: Lake Alinen... | reverse complement strand
CATGCTTCCGTTCGGGCCATTAAATTCATCACCCCAGAGCAGTGTGCGACTGGTAGTTGACTTATCGGTCCTTTGAATATCCCTGGTTTCGGACTTCTGGGAATAGCCGGACATCAGTGAAAACAGGGCCAACAACGAAATCGCCAAGCATCTAGCTCCATGATTCAGTCGCAACATTGCACTCTTTCCTCTTGTTTTCAATCTTGGGGCGGCTTCAAGAGCCGAACGTTTTTCCATCGACTAATTGGCGTAAATACGCACGTAATCAACAAGCATTTGGGAGGGAAATGGGGTATTGGAGTTTGGGCTTCCCGGCCATGTCCCGCCAATAGCCAGATTGAGAATGATGAAATTGCCCCCGGAATCGAAGGGCCATACTGCGCCACTGAGACCGCTCATGTTCGAGGTGGTGTAGGTGACGTAGGGCGTGGCGGGGTTGTCGATGTAATAGGCCACGCTCCCCTTGCTCCAGATCATTCCGTAGGTGTGCCAGCCAGCGGCTGTCTGCCCACCGCTGAAGTCGTAAAGAGTTCCCAGATTGCTGCCGGTGAAACCAGTCCCGTGAATGGAGCCTTCGTTCCAGTCTGGTGTATTTGCGGCGTTTACCCGTTCCAGCACATCCTGTTCGCCGCAGGCCGGCCAGTTTACGGTAGCGATGTTATTGCCCAGCAGCCATGCCGCGGGCCAGAAGCCCTGCGCTTCCGGGACCTGCGCCCGCACTTCAAACCTGCCGTATTGGAAGCTGAACAGCCCCTGGGTCTTGAGTCGCGCAGAAGTATAGACACCTGCCGACGGCTGCTGCGCAACAATATGAAGATAGCCGTCTGTTCCCACATAGGCATTTGGACTGGCAGAACTGCACGGGGAAACGGATGAACCCCATCCACAGTAGTCTTCCAACTCGCTGTTTCCCCAGCCGCTTGCGCCTGTGTCGTAGGTCCACACCAGCGGGTTGGGCTGGGCATTAGACCCCGTCGAATTTGCAAATTCGTCCGACCAGACCAGCGTTCCCGACGGAATGCCCAGCGTGAAGGGCTGACTGGTTACACTGCTGGCGGTTGCGCCCGAGGCCGTTGCGAAGGCATTCACCGTCAGGTTGGACGCGACGAGAAAGGGCGCCGCATACAATTGCGAAGTGCTGCTTGGGGTCGATCCATCCAGTGTGTAGTAGATAGTGGCCCCGGATGTCGTTGTCGTCAGCGTCACCACTTTGGCGCCACTCTGCGCAGCTACGGATGAGATAACTGGCGCAGTTACCTGCTGACTGGTGACGGACGTTGATGCGCCTCCGCTTCCGCCGCAACCGGTGACGAGAAAAACGCTCATCAAAAATGAGAATGGAATCTGCAAATGCATGAAGTTCAACATGGGTTCGTCTCTCTTTGACTTGATTTTCCCTGCACCTCAACGCGCATTGACGCACGGGGCTGGCCCTGTGTGGATGGATCTATAGGCAAGTCTCCGGGCAGCATGGCCACTGCTGCCCGGAGATCCTCAAGGGTTGGTTGACTAGAACGTAAAGCGCGCGCCAAACTGACCCACTCGTCCGCCCACTCCCCCGTAGCTGATGATTTTGCCGAAAGTAGCATCGCCCATATTGGTATCGGGACCGCCCAGCGCACTTCGATTGAATACGTTGAAGAACTCGATGCGCAAGGTGAGGTTGTATTGTCTGTCAGGACCCATAACAAGACTCTTGTGTGCACTGAGATCTTCGGTTGCGATGCCGGGGTTGCGCACCTGCGACTGGAAGTTTCCGGCAGTGCCCAGTTGACCCGGCGCCGGATTCTGGAAGCAGGACGGGTTAAGCCATTGCTGGTTGAGCTTGCGGCTCCCGTTCGTCAACTTGCATCCGGGGGTCAGGTTCACATAGACCGAGTTGAACCCCGGATAGGAGTTAGTGGAGTGAACAGAGATCGGCGTGCCGGTGTTGTAGTGGAAGTCCCCGTTCAAGCTCCATCCGCCGACGATATTATCCAGCAGTGGACTCGCGTTGGCCATGAGTGCCCTGCCGTGGCCGAATGGAAGGTTGTAGATTACATATCCCTTGACGATATGTGTCATGTCAAAGGACGAGATTCCCTTCGCTTCGTTCTTCAGGTCGTATATGTTTTGAAGGCTGCCCGTCCACCAGAGCTCTTCAAAACCCGAATCGACATCGCCATGAACTCTTGCCCACGCATAACTGCCTTGCAGGGAAAGCCCCTTTGCGGAGCGGCGAGTTACACCAATCTGCAGGCTCTTGTAGTCGGAGTTACCCAGCGGCGATCCGACGCTGAACAGGGGACCGTAGGCAACAGCGACCTGCGGAAAAGGAGTGATGCCCTGCCATCCTGGTCCACCGTAACCCCAGTATGGGTTAGCCAGATAAGATGCGGGAAATTTTCCATTCAGAACATAGTTCTGCATGTTGGCCACAGTCGGCTGATTGGTGAGCAAGGTGCCGCTCTGCAGATGGTAACTGTGGCTCTGGATCCAGTTCACGTCGACCTTTGTATCGCGGGCCAGTTCACGCTGCAGGCCAAAGCTGTATTGCTGCGTATTGCCCGGTGTCAGCGAGCGAGGATCTATGCTTACGTTGCCCCATTGCGTGTAGTCGGGGGTCTTTACCTGGGAGAGCACAGGCTTGTACCCTGCATCCCAGTTGAAGTTTGACTCCGTACTGTGCTGGTAGAAGCCTGGATTGCCAGTCTGCTGATAGGGAATTCCACCCCAGGTGTTCAGATTCAGCGGCGTGAAGAAGACTCCAAAGTTTCCGCGTAATACGGTCTTCTCGGTCAGCTTGTATGCTGCACCGACATGCGGCGCGTAGTTGTAATAGTCTTGGCGACGTTCGAACGACTGTCCGCTGCTCGTCAGATACTCATACTGCCCCATCTCGCCGGTAACTGTGTTCTTGTCGTTCGTCTCGAAGCTTGACCAGTGGCCATACCTCTCCTTGTAAGGATTGTTGAAGTCCCAGCGCAGGCTCATGTTCACGGTTAGCCGCGAAGTTACTTTGAAGTCGTCGATTGCGTACCACGAGAAAGCCTTGCGCCGTCCATACTCCGGATCGTTCGCCGTCGCTGTAGCCAGGTAGGCTTCGCCTAGGAGAAAGCTTGCGAAGGCGTTGCCGATTTGGTTGTAGGCATTAAAGTCGTACCACGGTCCAGCCGTCGAAGTGGGATCGAAAGTGATGTTGTTGAAGGTGTTCGAGTCTGGATGGCTGTTGAATTGCATCGCTCGGAATTCCATGCCAATCTTCAAATTATGGCGACCGTGAGTGAAGGCCGCTTCATCGCTATAGATAAAGGTGTTGCCGGCATAGAAGTCGTTGAACTGGCTTCCCAGACTTGAGAAGTTCCAGCCGTTCTGATAATTACCGCCGTTGGTGTACATGCCCGAGCTAAAAACGATCAGAGGGAAATTGCCGGCTCCCGACATGATCCCAAGAGTGTGGTCCCATCCGCTTGCCTGGGATACAGCGATGCTTGGATTCCGGAAGCGGTTGAGAGTGGCGTTCGCGGTATTTACCAGATTGGGCGAGGCGATGTACGTATAACTCAAGCGGGTGCCTGACGCTGTGGTGTTGTGCCAATACGCGTTCGCCATCGGGCCGCCGTTTGGAGATGTCGCAGACCAGACACCGCCTTGATCGGCATTGATGCGCGGATAGTTGTCAAAGTAGTACGAACCGTTGAGGTGTTGCCTGGGGCTCAGGTTGTAGTCGACCTTGATGCTGCTCTGTGTGTTGTGGAACCAGGGATCGGGAGAAGAAGCATTGCCCGCTTCATTGGCCGTTAGAGAAGATTCCGGTTTATAGTACTGGTGATAAAGTTTGAGAATCTTGGCGGATGTCGCGCTCAGCATGCTGGTCGGAACATGGTTGTTCACAAAGACGCAACCAAACGTGCTGGGAGTCACACTGGCCGGGTCGACGATAGCTCCCTTATAGATGTTATTCCCGCAGCTATCTACCGCTGGAGCGCCGCCATAAGTCAATACCGGAGCGCCAGGCGACAGCATCGGGCTCAGATCGGCATACGCTAAGACGTTGCCGCTTGAGTCCAGGCCCATCATGGCATCGGTGGGAACGGTGCGCGAATTCGGTCCGAGACTCCACATCGACTGCATGTAGCGCTCGAATGCGCCATAGTAGAAGAGCTTATCCTTCTTGAGAGAACCGCCAAAGCTTCCACCCCAGTCAGAGAGGCTGTCACTCTTTTTCAGATAGGCAGCGGAGTTTGCAGGATCGGTAATAGCAGCCAGGTGATTGGACGCGCTCAACGCATCCAGAGCCGTCGAGTGCATGAAGCCGAAGAGGCTGCCATGCATTTTGTTCGTTCCAGACTTCATTTCATACCGGAACACGCCACCGCCGCTGCGCCCTGCATCGGCGCCAATGCCTGCGGTGTCTGCCTCGAACTCCTGAACGGCTTCCATCGGGGGCTGCGACTCGCTGATGTAGCCGCCGAGCTGTGAAACAGCCGACGTGCCATCAATCATCACCTCTTTGGTAAGTGCCATGCTGCCGTTGATGTGCGAGCCATAGTCCGTGCCTTCAACACCAGGCACATAGGCGAACATGAAATTTGAGAGGTTGCGGCTGCCCTGCACGTTTAAAGGAAGCTCGCTTACCGCTTCGCTATCAAGGTTGGAAGAGGTAACTGCATCCTCGGTTTGCAGTACCGGAGTCGAGGCTGTTACTTCAATCGATTCGCTGGCTGCGCCCACTTCGAGTGCGGCATTTATCTGCGCCACCTGGCTGATCATCAGGGTAATGCCCTTGCGATCGAGCGTCTTGAAGCCAACCTTCGAGAAGCTGACGCTGTAGTTCCCAATTGGAAGATTACCTACCCGGTAAAGACCCGCGTTGTCCGAGGTTGTCGTCAGCACCACGTTTGTCCCCACATTTGTCACCCGGACTTGTGCTCCGGGCAGTACCGCCGACGATGAGTCCTGAACCGTACCTGTGATGGTGGCACGATCCGATTGCGCAAAGACCGGCAAGGCCAGTAGGCACGCAACAAGCACAGCGAATTGCAAGATTCTCTTCAACATCTCAGCGTATCCTCCATAAAACCGCACGTATCATGCGGGTCAGCGCGCATCGCTCTTTAGCCCCATTCCTGCTTCGCCTGGCGAAGGTGGAGAGCCCATTCTCTTGAGCGTGCGCATTTGCCTGTTTCGGAAGGGATGGCCGATATCCCCTCTTGGTTTTGTACCCGGTTTCTTCTCCTGCCGGTCATTCGAGCCCGGCAGACCCTTTGTCTCTTTGATTGCCGCCTTGCGTGCGGCACTTTCGCCAATTGCCTGTCGGGCTTGCATTATGTGCCTTGCGTTCTCCGCCAGGAGGCCGCGGCTGCCAGCTCGCCACCTGCTTTAGAGACTTGCATTCACACGGCCCATCAAACAAAGCGTATTCAACGCGTGGTAAAGCACGGCTGAATACGTAACGAGACGATAAATTTACGAGTTTTGATTCTGTACCACTGAGGTATACGGCGCGTTGGCGCTCATGAGTGTAGAAAACCTGCCCGTCGCCCGAGCTGCTGAGTGAGAGCGAACCAAGTCGCTCATCCCAGGCTTTCCGCGGGTATCCAGGCATGGCGCGCCGCCCCCCGACGGACTCCAGCTCCGCGTTAATTCAGCAGAAGCGGCTGCGCAGCGTTTACAGGCGATGCGCACTTGGGCGTCAGACCAAAGGGTTTGCAAACAGCAAGCCTTGGTGCCCAGTACTGAACAACTTTGCGCTCGCTCGGTGAGTGATCCTGGAGGATGGCCCGCAGATATGATTTACCTGTAAATCGGTCGTAAATCCCCGCCGATTTACGCTTGTAAATAGCTCCCTATAGACGCCTGAAGGGTTTTTCAGGCTCTTCGTGGCTGCCGGCACATGCGGATTGGGATGACCAGAGTCGGGGCAGATTGCATTTCCAGGCATCAGAGAGCCAAGGGAACTGGGAAAAAGCCAACCGCATGTCTCTGCTGGATTACTGTCCGCTCCCTAACTCGAAGGGAACCGTAAGCTGAGAGTGGTCTCCGCTGATGGTTGTGGCAGTGATTGTGACCTTGTAATGTCCCGGAGGTGCTACGATTCTGCCTTTATCGGAAAAGGACTCAGTAGACAGAGTGAGCGTATCCTCCTGCGAAAGCGTGTCAGAGAAGTTCACGACCGAGGTGGCAAGCGAACAGATCACAGTTGCAGGCTCAGTTGCACAGGCAAGATGGACGCGGCTGGAGTATTTGACCGCCTGCAGACTCACGATGCTGGCCACGGTGGAGCCGCTCTTAACCTGAACCGGCTGCCATTGGATACTGGGTGCCGGAATACTTGGAATGTTAAAGACCCTGACGTAGTCGACCAGCATATCCGCAGGGTTAGGGGTAGTAGCGCCCGGGGCACCCGGCCAGTCGCCGCCAACGGCAAGATTAAGAAAGAGCGAGAAATGGTGATCGAAGACCCACTCTCCGCCTTCCGGGAGGTCGCTTGCATCCTGAACAAAGAAAATATTTGCCGGATCGTCAAAATAGAACTGGATCATGCCCGGAGACCAGATAATGCCGTAAGTGTGAAAGGCTCCGTCGTCAACCCTGGCGCCATTCGGGAGCTTGAAGTCATGCCACAGGCCGTTGCCGCCATAGTACCTTGGACCGTGCAAAGTGGACCGAATCATCCCTGGTCCCAGACCGTTAGTGCGTGGAGTAAGTGAAATATTTTCAACAATATCCAAAGACCCGGCAGCAGGCCATCCGACAGTGTCGAAATTTGCGCCGAGCATCCAGAAGGAGGGCCAGAGACCACTACCGGTGGGCAGCTTCATCCGGGCCTCTATGCGCCCATACTGAAAGTCCTTCAGGCCACGGGTGGTCATCCGGGCCGAGGTCCAATTGCCGTCCCGGCCCTTTTGAGCGCGTAAAACCAGATGACCGGCTCCATCCTGAAAGGCGTTTGGGCGGCGCGAATCACACTCCGGCGGGTTTAATCCCTTGGGTGAACAATAAATCTCAAGCTCATGATTCCCCCAACCTGACTGATTGCCAAGGTCGTAGGTCCATTTTGATGGGTCTGGAAACTCTTGGGCTGGCTCATTGAATTCGTCGCTCCAAACCGGCTCACCCCATTGAAGAGTGTCGCTGGCGAATTGCACATGCCGGTCGGTACGCTGCCCAAGGAAGAAACCCACCACAAAAACACCAGACAGAGCAAGCAAGGCCAGGAGAGATATCCCAATCCCGCGCTTGTGATGAGCGAGGATGGCAAAAGTTCGGGGGAGCAGCGGCTCTTCAGCAACCTCTGACGCATCGGCAGAGCCACCGCCCGCAATACTGCCAGCCTTGCCGGTCGAGTCCATCCCATTCGGAATGACGGCATCTGCTTCCAGGTGGGAACGCCTAACAAACTGAGGAACATAGTGGCCGAGCGGCAAGACCATTTCCAGTGTACGGTCTCTGCCGTCGCCTTTGTAGATTTCCTCAAGTTTCTTACGGAGAGTCCGGGCGGTTACGCGGACGATCGGATCTATATGGGAATCGAAATTGGAAGCTTTGCGTCCCAGTGCTTCGACAGCAATTGCATACTCACGGATTTCGCTGGCTTCACCTTCGAAATATCGATTGCAAATAAACGATAGGAAGCGGACGAGATTCGGGGAGCGTGCAATATCCGGATGCTGGAGGACCCACTCAAGCTCCTGCTTCTCCTCCTGAAAGCCCTGAGCGGGAAGCTTCGCAGGGCCAGGATGAGGATCACGCAGATCAGTTGACTTGTCTGAACCTGCACCTGAGGTATCCAGTTCCATTCGTAGTCACCAAACCACTCAACGAGAATCCGATGCCCGGACCGGCACCCCTAACAGTAGCCGGGACACGGATTTAGGCTGCTGCTTAACCCGCGATTGCCGCATCTTATGTGGAGAAATAATAGCATCCGCAGCACAAAAGGATGGAGACTGGCCAGTGCCTCGCCGTTCATGAGCGCTCGCAGCATGATTCCGCCGACTGAGCCGATGCAGCCATCGCAGTTCCGGCACCATTTTGGCAGCGCCAACTGGACCACTTTGACGAGTTTCATTTGACACCAAATTCAGAACAGAAATTGAGCACCTGGTTCAGTTCCATTGCACACTGAGTTGTTTCCTCGGCGGTACCAGCCGGTACGAAAACTTAGGTACTCCGAGCATCACGCCTCCGCGAACAACATACCCTTCAAGGACCGATAGTGCCTTCCGAATAGGCTCATGGGACTCAGCTACGCGCGTCAGATAGCCGGCCCAGCACACACCGAGTCCGCGTGCCTCTGCCGCCAATTCAAGAAACGTCAGGGCAATGGCGCAATCCTGTTTCCCCCAGGCATAGTCCTCAGGCGTGCAGGCCATGATCACCACGGGCGCACCGCGCAATATAAAGTCATACCCACTTTCCCAATGCTCCACCATCGCTTTGCTGATGCCTGCATTCAGCAACCAGTTCATCGCCTCCACTGACAAGGCATGGACCTTGTTTCCGCCCTCCACCACGATCCAATGCAACTTCTGAGAGTTCGACGCCGTCGGAGCCCGTCTAGCCACGTCGAGCAGTGCCTCCAATGTCCCGTGTGCGATGGGCTTATCCTTGAACTCCCGCACCGACCGCCGGCTCATCAAAAAGCCGTCTAGAACTGCGGGAGCCGGCCATTCCCTAAACGCCGGCAAAATGGCATCCTCGGGCAGGCCTGAGTGAGTCAGTGCATCATGAGGACACACGGCGACGCAGTGGCCGCACAAGATGCAACTATGGTCCGCAACCTCTTCGGGAAATCCCTCCTCACCAAGAGCAATAAACCTTGCGGGACAAACCGCCACGCATGCACCGTCTTTCTGGCACACGCTTTTATCAACTTTAATCTGGCTCAAAATCGGTATTCTCCCTTGAAATTGTCCGGCCGGGCAGCGGCGCAACACTGGCAGCAGTTTACTCCTGCGGTTACCATGAGCAGGATCTCTGCTGCCTGCATTGGATCGGCCCCTTCCGCGAATTTCCGCGACAGGTCGTCACTTGCTACTGGGTCTCGCCCAAAGATCAATCAACGCCGGATGTACATCTTTCTATGTCGGCGTGTTGCCCCCTGCCTTCATGTTGTCACGAAGCAGGTTAGCCAACAGCACATCGACCAGAGTCCCGCCCTGGCTTCCGCCTCCGCCCGCGACAATCTGCGGAACCAGCTGAACCTTGTTCTGGGCCAGGGCCTGCATCACTTGCACCAGCGCGTAATTGCCTGATTCCATCGAATCGATCTTCAGCTTGATGACGTCAGCCTCGGCCGTTCCAACAGCTTGAGTTTTCGAGGCTTCCGCGTTGCCGACCGTCGTAATCACGTTGGCGTCCGCTTCGGCGTTAATCTTCTTTGATTCGGCCTGTCCCCGCGCTCCTTCAATGGCCGCCTCTGCGCCGAACTTGGCAATGGTCACGCTCCGTTCGGAGTCGACGACCCGGGCCTGCGTGTCTGCCATTGCGCGGGCCTGCTGAAGATCCTTGCGGGTTTCTTCTGCCAACTGCTGGGTCTTGTAGGTCACCTGCTCCTGCTCGGCTATCTTCCGGTCTGTCAGCGTTTTCATCAGCGCTTCCGGCGGCGTGATATCGCCGATCAGAGTATCAATCGCATTCACGTTGTATTCGGTGAGAGCCGCGCCGATCGCCGTCTTCGCTTCGGCCTGCCTCTCGCTGCGCTTCTTCAAGAACTCGATCACATCCGACGTCTGCGCGGCGTTGCGGAAGTAGTTGCCAATGGTAGGCTCCAGAACCTGCGTGACCAGATTGGCCATCGTTCCAAACCTAGCAATTACTTTGGGCGCGTCGTTGCGCGGCACGTGGATGATCTGGCTGACGTCAAGGTTGAATGTGAATCCGTCGGAAGAGCGCACGGTGATTGTCGAAAGCTTCTCGTCGAGTTTGTGCGCCTCAGTCTTTCCCGTCGCCCAATTAAGCACGATGTTCGCGGTCGGAACAATCTCGACCTTATGGGTGAACGGGTTGATGGGATACTTGCCCGGATCGAGCGGATCAACCCACACGCCCTTCTGCCCACGACTCACCAGGTTGCCGTGTTTGAAGCTGTCGCCAGTCACGTCCCTGCCTTCTTCGCCCACGTAGGCAATGACAACACCGACATTCGCGATTGGGACTTCGGTCATGGGCTTCATTTCGACGGTCGCAAAACGCGGGTTGATGAAATACCGGCCAGCGAGAATGACCTGCTCCTGCAAGCCCTTGTGCCCGCCGTTTGTGATAAACGCTTCGGCATCCTGGTACATGTTATGGCCCGCGATTTCGTTGCCGGCAATTTCACCCGTGGCAAGCGGTTTCCCGTCCTTCGTCGTCACCACTCCTACCATATTGTCAGGAATCTCCAGGACCTCGTCCATGCTTACCTGGAAAAGCGCTGTGTTGATCCGATACGTTCCCGGAGGAATCACTGATATCTGCGGTCCGCGCTCGCCGCCCCGTGTAAGGAACCCCCGCGCATCCTGAAACGAATTGCACTCGACGGTCTTTGCCAACACGCGGCCCCCCGAAAGCGGATGCCCATCGCGCGCCTCTACAATGCCGATGTGCCCCTTGTCGATGGTTGTGAACGGAACCTTTGAGACAGCGTATTGCCACGCCCAGAGTCCAAAATGAATCCCGGGAGCGAGCGTATCAGCCTGCAGCCCCGCTTCGCCGCTCAACGCGACAATTGCACCATCGGGAAGCGTGCGGTTTTTGCCGAAAAGCACCCACTTTTTATTCAGAATTCCGATTTCGTCCTTCGAAACAATGACGGTCCCGAAGAAAACACGCAATATTGCCTTATTGAACGCCACTATAAGGACAATTGCGATCAACCACCCATATCTGGCCAGTAGGTCAAACACCGTCGTATCCATGCTGTAACTCTCCTTACGCTTCGAACCAACCATCATAGCTCTAATGGGCAGGGAGAAAGTCATTGCGTACAAGTGATTGTGGAAATGCAAGCACGGCGAGGCACGACGGCGGGGCGCAGCCCAATGTTCGCAGCGGCACGATCAGGCACCCGATAGCCGCTCATTTCTGCATTTGGATTGCGGCTGGACTATTGTCACCGCCCCCGGGAAGACTCGTGGAAGTGTGCCCTGCGGCGTGGCACTTGAGGCACACTTCCAGAATCCATTTGGTCGCTAGACGACTCTCCGGTCAATCACTTACCCGGTGACGCCTTCTTTGCTGGCGATACGGCGGAGTTTCCGCGCGCCACCTGCAACTGCCCCCGGAGGCGAATATCATCCGAAGACGATCCGATCATCAAGTCGAACATCCCAGGCGCAACGATGAACTTCCTGGTAACGATGTCATAGTAAGAAAGCCTTGAAACTGGAAGCGTGAGTTCGATATGTCTCGTCTCGCCTGCCTCCAAGTTGACGCGTTCAAATCCTCGCAGGCTCTTGATCGGCTGCACTACATCGGAATTCACCTGGTGAACATACAACTGCGCAACCTCGGAGCCCTTACGCTTGCCCGAGTTCCGCAGGTCGAAGGAGACCTTCACAGTCCCGGCTGCATCGGTTTTGCTCTTCGAAACCTTGAGGTTGCTGTACTCGAACTGCGTATAGCTCAACCCATGACCGAACGGGTACAAGGGCAAGCCCTTGAAGTACATATAGGTAAAGCCCTTTGAAACGTCATATTCGTTCGCTGGCGGCACCCCATCGAGGCTTGCATAGACCGTGTAGGGTAGATGTCCCCCGGGATTGTAGTCGCCGAACAGCGTTTGCGCGATGGCGGTTCCCGCAAATTCTCCCGGATACCACGCTGACAGAATCGCAGGCAAGTGATCGTTTGCCCAGTCAACCGCAAGCGGTCCGGCATTCATCAGGACCAGCACGGTCTTCGGGTTTGCGGCAAAAACGGCTTCCATCAACTCTTCCTGGGCGCCCGGAAGATTCAGATCTCTGCGGTCACGGCCCTCCGCTTCGACCTTCAAGTTGGTTCCGAGAAACAGGAGGACCACATCGGATTTACGCGCCAAGTCAACCGCTCGCGCTATCGCGCCTGGGTCGCGTGCGTCCGTAAACCCAGCGCCCTGCTCATATCCAATCTCCACTCCCGGACCAAGCAATTCCTTCAGTCCCTGCAGCGGGCCGATCTTACGAATGGGCTTCCCATAGTAATTGCCGGTCTCATAAGCTTCGTCTCCAGCAGGGCCAATTACGGCAATGCTCTTTACTCCCTGTTTCTTCAGCGGCAGAAACTCCTTGCGATTGCTCAGCAGAGTCATCGACTCCAGAGCCGTCTGCAGAGAAAGCTGCAAGTGTTCAGGCGACCGGATCACGCTCGCCGTGATCTTTGAATAGGGGTTCATCTCTGGCGGGTCGAAGGCGCCGAGGCGGAATCCCACGCGCAACACGCGAGATAGCGCGCGATCTACATCGGCAACAGGCAGGCGGCCACTCTTCACCGCCAATGGAATATTTGTTTCAAATTGCTGATCGTCCGAGTCGCAGCCGGCTTGAATCGCGCGCGCCGTGGCCTCAATAGGATCTTCGGTCATGTGGTGCCCATCGATAAGATGCGCCACCGCGCCAAGGTCGTCGGTTACAAATCCATCGAACCCCCATTGACCCCGCAGGATATCGGTCAACAAGTACTTGTTCACCGCATCCGGGTAACCATTGATCGCGTTGTAGGACGCCATAACCGATTGAGCATGGCCCTCCATAATGGCATCTTTCCAATGGGGCAGCCAGTATTCCATCAGGTTGCGTTCATCCACTGAAGCCGAGAATCTTGTCCTATTCGTCTCAACGTTATTCACGGCAAAGTGCTTTACCGTTGCCGCCACTTCAAGATAACGTGGATCGTTCCCTTGGAGACCGGTCACATAAGCAACAGCCATTCTTCCCGTCAGAAACGGATCTTCGCTGAATACTTCTTGAATGCGTCCCCACCGCGGGTCGCGGCTTATATTGATAACCGGCGACCGATACACGAGACCGTGCTTGCTGCGCGGCCCTTCGGCGCCAATGTTATACAGCGCCCTGGCCTCATCTGACATCGCATGAGTTATCGACTTCACTAATGCTGTGTCCCATGTTGCTCCCATGCCGATTGCAGCCGGGAACAGCGTAGTTGGTTGCTTCGACCACACTCCATGCAGTGTTTGATTCCACCCGCCCCAGGCACTTACTCTTAGCCTGGGGATCCCCTTGTTCAGGTGGTTCAACTGCTGCGCCTTCTCTTCAAGCGTCATGCGAGAGATAAGGTCAGCCACCCGTTGGTCAATGGGCTTCGATGGGTTCAGGTAGGCCGGTTGAGATACAGCCTGTGCTAATGAGTTGCCAGTAAGGCAAAGGAACAACACCCAGAATGTAAACAATGACTTCATTGAGAGTCTCCATCGAACGCAACTTCTGACTTATCCGTGCAACTCACTTTGAATTAGTGGCGGCTATGGTTGTTGGCTGGTAACGCGGCGTCTTTGTCGAGTGAGACATAAGGGCCAATTGGTAGTTTCCTCCAATCGGCCCCCATGTCCGGTTCTTCTCCGCAGCGTCACAGTCCTTCTACCACTTCAAGTGCATCAGCGATGTAGCCTGCCGCGGGAGACTGGTAATAATCGTAACCTTGCGGTCGCTCACATCAAGCCATTCAGGAGATTGCAGAAGCTCCAGTTGTCCGGCCTGCTTCAGCCGCGCATATTGCTCTGGTGTCGGCGCCTGGGGAGACCCCATCCCCTTCCACACTGTGTACGAATTGCTGTGGTTCTCGTCGATCCGATAATGCTCAAGCAAAACCTTCTTGACGCCCGCGGGAATCCCTGTAACCGTCACCTGAGTCTCTGCGGCAGGCGCCGGCACATCGTCGTCGTGGTAATTCCACAGCATGACTGCCGCCTCATGCTCCGCCTTTGTTGCAAGAGCGTCCACATCAGGCGTCTGCCTCACTCCGCTCTTTAGAATTTCGTCGAGCGGTACCTGTCCCGTGCTGCTCGTCGTCACACGTTCCCCGGACATGAGTGCGACCATTCGGAAGACATTCAGTACAGGCTTGTCCACGCCGTTGGTCGATAGGGTACGAAATCCCTCAAAGTAGTCTTTGTTTTCAAATTCGAATGACCACGACAGCATTGACAGCAAATTTACCTTGGACTGGTCCTGCAACTCGAACAGCGCTTTGATTGCCGTCGCCGTATACGAGGCATAGAGTGGTCCGTTGCGGTACGCATTTGCCGGATTCACCTTCATGGAGCACCCTGCGCAACCTTCAGGATCAGCCTCGCTCAGGATAATTGGCAGGTGAATGAACTGCGGGTATCTTGCGACAATCTTGAAACCAGCTTCCCCTGCCCTCAATTCATTCGATAGGCCCATCCGTACATGTCCGTCTACCAGTTTCGGCTGTCCCTTGGGATGGAACGAAATAAAATCAAGCGGAACCGCCTTCCCGTTTGCGGCGCTCTTGTCATTCAAGCAGTGCTTCAGGAAGTTATCCAGAAATGCTGAAGCCTTATCGGATGCCGGGCCTGTGCTAGCCGGGCCACCGACAATTGCATTAGGCAGCGCCGCGCGAACACCCGCAACCGCGTAATCGTAAAGCTTGTAATATTCCTCGGGCGTGCCATGCCAATAGACGATGTCTGGCTCGTTCCACACTTCGAAGTACCAGGTGCTCACCTGTTCCTTGCCATAGCGCTCGACAAGATGCTCCGTGTACTTGCGCGCCAGTTCACCCCACATCGCGTAGTCTTTGGGTGGATTGTTTGAAGCCCCCCCCATCGTGGGATCAGGATAGTGAAGCTGATACGCATTCACTCCCGCTACCTTAGCGGCTAGGTCTTTCGGCATGAAGCCGAGTTCAACCATCGGCCGCACACCTGCCTTCTGGTATGCGTCGAAGGTCTGGTCGGTGATGGTGAAGTCATATACCGGATTGCCATTTGCATCCAACGAAAATACATTGGATGAACTCCACTTCAGTTCCGCCACTCCATTGCCCGAAGTCAGCAGATGATGCGCGCGGATGTATACCGGCACTGGGCTCAGGTCATGCAATTCCCTGAGCAGTTGCTTGCCGTCCTTCATCGTCGTGTAGTTTGACTCGTCGTAGCCAAACCAGCTGTAGATCGGGTTATAAGGCCCCTGTGGCTTTGCGAGGTCGACTTGAATGGATACGGGTGCTGAAGAAGGGACCTGTGCCGCCCCCTGTAGTGAGGCGGCACAGATCAGAAGTACTGCAAGTATACGCATGTATTACTGCCTTTCCCGTTAGAAGTTGTACTTCAACGCAAATTGAATGTCACGCGAAGGAATCGAAGTGGATGTGATCGCGCAGCATGACGATGAAGTAACCGTGGCTCCAGGCGCATTGAAACTGGTTGTGTTGGAAATGTTAAATGCTTCCGCGCGGAAAGAAAGCGTCGTCTCGTTCGGCATCACAAAGTTCTTGAAGATCGATGCGTCGAACTGCCGGCGCATATCGCCCCTCAAGGTATTTGCGCGAACCGTTCCGTAGTTATAGGCCGGCGCAGCGACGTATGCTGTTGGGTCAAACCACTTCTTCAGCGACTTCTGGAAGCCTGAAGTCCCTCCAGCTGGATTCCGGTTTGGCCGCTGAGAGCCAACGCCCGTATTCGCTACGTCAGACCCGACCACCGGCGTGTAGGGCATACCGCTGCGCAAGATGGTGATCGTCTGCACTTGCCATCCACCCAGCACTGTATTCATCAGCGCGTTGCTTTGGCTGAGGAAGGTTCTGCCACGGCCAACTGGTATCTGGTAGGTACCACTTATCGCCAGGTTCTGCGGGATGTCAAATGGCGAGTAAGTGTGTTCGTATCCTGTATTTCCTCCCGCCTGCGGCGTTTGTGCAAACTGCAGGAACTTCGACCATGTATAAGAGACGAGCGCCGTTAGTCCGTTTCCAGCACGGTGCTCCAGTTTCGTCTGCAGTGACTGATAGGTCGCGCCTGTATCCTGCGACTGCATCGTAATCGCACCCCATGGCTGATACGGGCGGCGTCCCTGAACTGCTCCCGGTCCCGGCGTTGGATCATTGAAGTCGTTGCTGGCTTGGAGATGCAGTGCGTGATTCCCCACATAGGCCACTTCAGCCAGAGTCTTGGTGCTAAGTTCCCTCTCGACTGAAATGCTGTAGTGATCGTTCTCGCCCATCTTTAGATGCGTGAGGGTCGGGTTGAGCGTTGGGTTAGTAAGAGCCGAGCTGCGAGCCAAGGAAGAAGTTTCCCGTGGTACGCGTCGGAACAATATTCGCTGTCTGGTTAACCGTCTCGGAGAGCAGGAATGGAAGAATATTGCGGTTGACTCTACCGCCGGTGCCCTCGGGCTCATAGTACATCCCGTAGCCGCCGCGAACCACAAATTTGTCAGTAGGCCGCCATGCAAAGCCGACACGAGGAGCGAACTGCATCTTGTCTGTGTAGGTAAGGTTATACGGCAAGCCAGCGTCGCTGGTGGTCTGAACATACTGACCGAAGAACTGCATTGCGGCAGGAGCAGCATATTGGGATGATGTGTTCACAGAGCTGCTATGGCTGGCTACAATGATCGGCTTGGGCTTGGTGGGATCAAATGTGCCCAGCTGTCCAAGGTAGCCTTCAAGCCACGGAGAATACTCGTAGCGCAGGCCGACGTTGACGGTCAGCTTGGCGCTGACGCGTATATCGTCCTGGGCAAAGAATTCCTTGTACCAGGCCTGTCCTCCGAAATTGGCTCCAGGATATGCGCGAGCTACCGAAGAGGGATAACCCAGCAGGAAGTCTGCGAAAGCGTCGCCTCCCTTTGTAGTGCCACCCGGGTTTTGAGTTACAGCGCCCGTGAAACCGAAGTTGCCGGCATAGGTCGCGCTATCGTAGCCAAGCCACTGATAATAACGAATCAGGACGCCAAACTTCAAAGACTGGCGACCCTTCAGGATGGTGAAGGTGTCCGTCGGTTCCAACACCCGGCGGTCTTGCGATTTAGGCCGCTGGTCAAACGTGGAACCCTGAAGCGCTGCATAGCCGCTCCACGAATAATCCGGGAAGGAACTGCCAGTATCCGGCCGTGCAAGTCCGGTGAATCCTTGGATGGCGTTTGCAGCGTTAAAGTCAGTACCCTGCAGGAATGCAGAGAGCCGCACGTGGCTGGGTAGTCCGTGAATGCGGAAGTCCTGCACTTTGTTGGTGCCGATGTTTGTAATCAGGCCGAGTGCGATGTCCTGACCGTTGGAGGTCAACGAGGCCGTCTTCAAGAGGGGCGAAAAGTTTGGATCCGTCTCACGATTGTTCGTATACGCCCAACGGAAGAACAGGCGGTTGGATTGATTGATCTGGTGGTCAATCCTGGCGGTGAATTGGTCCCAGTCAATCGCCTGCGACGGAACTGCCTGAAAACTGGTCGCACTGGCATTTCCCGCAGGATAGTAGGCCAAAACTGCCTTGGCCTGCGGCACAATCAGTCCGGGGCAGATCACATTCAGAACCCCATTGCAGCTGATCTGCGAGCGCGTAGTTACGCCTCCGGATGTGATGGTCGTCAGCGGATCATAGATCGCGTTCAATCCTGCAGCGCTGAAATCGCCTGACCGCTGGGCTGCAGTGGGTACAGTACCGCTTTCTACTAACCCCTGCCGCAACCGCTGTGCCTCGTAATCTACGAAGAAGAACGTTTTGTCCGTGCCGCTATACAGATGCGGAATGGAGAGCGGCCCACCGATATCGCCACCAAACTGGTTGCGCTTCAGAATTGCGCGCTTAATTGAGAAAAAGTTGCGGGCGTCGAGCTTTTCGTTCCGGATAAACTCGAACACACCACCGTGAAATTTGTTTGTTCCGGACTTTGTTGATGCGTTGAACGACGCACCACCACGGTTATACTCCGCTGAGTACGCGTTCTGTTGGACGCTGAATTCCTGCAGAGCATCAATTGATGTCTGGATAAAGGTACCGCCCTGGTGCTGCTCGCTCACGTCCACGCCATCCAGCAGGAAAGAGGTCGCACTGCCATGAATGCCGCTAATCGTATTGCCGTCCACGATCTCCGGGCGGATCGCCAGAGAGTTGCCTGTGGCAGGCAACAGTGCCGCTCCAGGCGTGAGTTCCGCCAACTGAAAGTAACCGCGCCCATTGAGCGGTAGGTCGGTGAGTTGCTGGTTGGAAACCACCGTTCCAATCGTCGCCGACTCGGTGTTCATCAAAGGAGCTGTCGTTGTAACCTCAATTGTCGTCGTTGATGCACCCACCTTCAAACTCAGGTCCTCGCGAACGATCTGACCAATCTGAACCTGAACTTCGGATGTGGCGGCAGTCTGAAATCCGGGAGCCGTAACGCTCAGCTTGTAGACTCCAGCCGCTACCGGGGTGATTACATAGTCACCTGTTGAGTTTGTAACCGCAGTTTGTACAAAATTTGTGCCAACATTCGTTGCCTTGACTGTTGCCTGTGGCACCACCGCACCCTGCTCATCCGCGATGCGCCCTACAAATCTTCCTGTCTCTACCTGACCAAAAGCAGACATGGCCACTCCTAAAACAAGAGCGAACATCACCACAGTCTGTATCTTCGAAGCTAACCTGCATAGTCTCACGTCGTACCTCCTATCCTTTGTGAAAATCCGTATTGCTCTGCCGCTCTTCCTCTGCACACTTCAACCGAACTGATCCTGCGGTAAGCATCGGTACAAGCGTTCTTTGTCTCCGGACCGCTGGCCCAACTGCAGATTTCGCTCGTCCCTGTGCATCTCATATAAAGAGGGCAACCGTATTCGATATCTCTTCTTCAAATCGTCATTGTCCCTCCTCTTTGCTGTAGATCGATGTTGTATATTCGCGGCTGTTTCATACGTTCCCTGTGCGTTGGCAGAAGTAAGTGCAGGCTGCGCTGAAGTTGAGGGCGAGCATCGCTCCTCATCGCTCCGGCCTTGCCATCAAGAGCTTGCCGTTGAGTTCCGTGCTTCACGCCTCATGCAGATGCTTCATTTATGCAGGGCAAGCGTTTGCCGATAACTCAGTTGCACCCCGTCTTCGACTCCCGCGGGCAAAATGATCTATTCGGGCTGTTTTGTCGAGCTGGTTTTGGGCGCCATGTCCTCAATGAAGGTCACTAGCGCTGAATGGTCCAGGTCGCCACTACCGTGATTCATCAACGCAATCAGCATCTGTTGAACCAGGCTGGTCAGCGGCAAGGCCACCTTCTTCGACTCAGCCGTGAGTAAGGCATTGCGCAGGTCCTTCTGGTGCAGGCGAATGCGAAAGCCCGGCTTGAAGTTTCTGGCTATAACCATCGGCGCTTTTGCATTGAGCACCGTGCTTCCAGCCAATCCGCCTTTGATCGCATTGAACACCACTGCCGAATCCACTCCGCACCGATCCGCAAGAACCAGCGCCTCCGACATTGCAGCTATATTGCCGGCCACAATAATCTGATTCGCAAGCTTGGTCACGTTGCCTGCGCCCACCCCTCCCGTCAGAACTGCACTCGAACCCATGAGTTTCAGCAGCGGAGTTACCTTGTCGAACGTCTCCTGATCACCACCCACCATGATCGCGAGCGTGCCGTCGATCGCTTTCGGCTCTCCACCGCTTACAGGCGCATCCAGAAAGGCAACTCCCTTTTCCTTGCAAGCTGCGCCCATCAACTGCGAACTCATCGGGCTGATAGAACTCATATCCACGAGGATCAGTCCCGGATGTGCGCCCTCCAGGACTCCTCCCGAACCCAGCACAGCCTGTTCTACTTCCGGGCCATCCGGCAACATAGTAATCACAATGTCCGTGCGACTCGCGACGTCTTTGCAGGAGACTCCGCGCTCGACACCGTCGGTGACTACAGCATCCACAGAAGCGGGAACTATGTCATAGGCGACTAATTCATGCCCTGCTTTTCGCAGGTTGCGCAGCATGTGTTTGCCCATGATTCCGAGGCCAATGAATCCAATTTTAGACACGTATTTCTCCTTTTCCGTCATGCCGAATGCTGCGCAGCCTAGCCGGCCGATTGCACGGTCCGCAGCCAACCAAGCCCATCGATCGTCTTGCCTGCCGGGCGATACTCGCATCCCACCCATCCCGTGTATCCGAGTTCGTCGAGCGCGCGGTAGAGGTATTCATAACGCACTTCTCCGGTGTCCGGTTCGTTGCGCTCGGGGCATCCAGCTATTTGAACGTGCCCGCATCGGGCCTCATAACGCTTGAGTTTGGTAGCAAGATCTCCCTCCATCACTTGCATGTGATAGAGATCCATTTGCATTTTCAGGTTTGCGGCTCCAACTGCCTCGCAGATTGAATAAGAGTCGCTCTGAGTGGAGACAACAAAGCCCGGCATATCCCGAGTATTAATCGCTTCGAGAAGAAGTGTGATCTCGTGCTTCGCGAGCTCATCTGCCGCGAATTTGAGATTCTCAATCAGGGTCATGCGACAAGCCGCCGCATCGCAGCCGATTGGAACAATGCCAGCCATGGCATGAAGCCGGGGTGTCCCTAACTGCCGGGCATAGGTCAAAGCTGTCTCAACGCCCTTGCGGAATTCCTCTTCGCGCCCAGGAAGGCAGGTGATTCCGCGCTCGCCCGCGCTCCAGTTGCCTGCCGGCATATTGAATAGAATAACTTCAACACCGGCCGCTTTTGACACGTTCTCGATAACCTCTGGCGTGTACTCATACGGAAACAGGAACTCGACCGCCTTAAACCCCGCAATCGCCGCAGCCTGGAAGCGATCGAGGAAAGGCGCCTCTGTGAACATCATTGATAAGTTCGCTGCAAATTTTGGCATTCGACTTATACCCCCTTCTTTGTGAAATTCGCCATAATGTCCGCGCCCTGGGTTACAACGCCGATTCGGGCATCACTACCGTGCCTGGCAAACGCCGACGCCAATGCCTCGTTGAAATCATCGGTGGATGTGATGCCAATTTGGGTAGCCTCCGAGTTCGATATTCCGTCCGTCACCAGGGCGACGTTCAAACGCCTCCGGGTTTGATCGAAGGCGAGGTAAGTGGCAGCAGCAACTTCGTCGGTTACTTTGCCGTCCGACACCAGTTTCATTACTTCATCTGCTGGTGTTGTCCCGAACTCCACAAGCTGCATGTGATCGGGGGCAATACCTTCCGGCGCCGGAATCATGAGAATCAGTGTCCCGCCGTCTTTGACCAGCATTCCGCAGTTATTCACAGCCTTGAAGCCCTGCCACAGATCGCGATCAGCCGGATGAGAACTTGCCACAACGATGTCGGGCTTCTCATCCAGATCGATGGTGTAGATCGGGCGTGCAATCTCGACGCCCGCGCGGTGCGCTTTTATCACATCGCCTGCAACCACTCCAGCCACGGCACCTGCTGCGTCCAAAACTACATTCACAATGAACTTGAGACCGGAGCGTACCGCGATAGTCTCCATTTCCTTGCGGACTTCGTTATCGACATTGCCGAGAATCTCATAGACGCGCGGACCGGCTATCAGATGCGTTCTTCCTGTTGTCAGGGCGTTGGTAACTCCAGGCTGCACCATCTTCGCGCCCCCAGCCCAGCCCGCGTACATGTGCGGAATGATATTGCCGATCGCAATGCTGATTTCGCTGTCAAGATACTGCCGGCTCACGTGAATGGGAATTCCAAGTGGCGTAACTCCCAAATCGACGAAGTCCTTTGGATCATGCGAGAGGTTGTTGACCGGAACCCGATGTAATACCGCTTCCCCAACCCGCTCAGCCACCTCATGGTGGTTCATCCGGCGATGAGTCCCAAGCGCAATCATGACCGAAATATCACTGTCTGCGATTCCCGCCTTGTTCAACTCATCCAGAAGGATGGGGAGAATCAGGGCCTGCGGTGTGCTGCGCGTGCTGTCATCCACCAGCAGTAGAGTTCTTTTGCCGTGAAGGGCTGCCAATTCAGCAAGCGTTGGTGAGCCGATCGGATTCTGGATCGCATATCTTACTGCGGCCGCTATATCCGGGATCACCGGTGCATGCCTCGGGCCTTCGATCCACGCGAGGTTCTTTGAAGGAATCTCGATGGTTCGATCGCTGTGTCCGTAGGGAAGCGTAATGGATGTCATGGCCTATACAACCTCGCTAATGGGATGGGATGCTGTTCCAGCCTTGCGTGCAAGGACGAGCTGGACCGCAGTTATAATCGCTTCGACGCTCATTCCGTACTTGTCCAATAGTTCTTCATACGGGCCTGATTCTGCGAACGTGTCGGGTACGCCAACCCGCTCCAGCGGAGCTGGGTAACTCTGTGCCAGGCATTCGGCCACAGCACCACCCAGACCACCGATGATAGAGTGCTCTTCGGCAGTAACAATCGCGCCGGTCTGTTTCGCGCAGAGCGTCACCAACTCCGAATCCATAGGCTTGATCGTGTGCATTTCTACAACCCGCAAGTGAATGCCTTTCACTTCCATTTGCTGTGCTGCCTGGATCGCGCGGGCCACCATGACGCCGCAGGCAATCACAGTCGCATCATCCCCATCAAGGAGTGTGATGCCTTTGCCTATCGTCGGCGAGTACGCCTCAGTGAAAATCTCGCTAACTTCATTCCGGCATAAGCGGAAATAGACTGGCCCGCTCCAGGCGGCAACCTGGGGCAAGAGTTTTGTTACTGCAAGCGGGTCGGCCGGAACCACAATTGTCATGTTGGGCAGACTGCGCAGGATTGCAAGGTCGGCGATTGTCTGATGTGTGGGGCCGTCGAATGAATCGGAGAGCCCGGCATACGCTCCGGCGAGTTTCACATTGGCGCCGCCAAATGCGAGATGAGTTCGAACCATTTCCAAGGCGCGCGTGGCAAAGAGAAATGCGAATGTGTTTGCTATCGGGACTCTGCCGCTGTTTGCAAATCCCACAGCAACATCCACTAATGCCGGCTCAGCGATGCCGACATTGAAGAATCGCTGAGGATAGGCCGCCTCGAACATGAAGCTAAAGTCGGAACTCTGGACGTCGGCGCTGAGCACGACCACGTCGTCCCGCTCACGTCCCAGTTCAACTAGCGCCTCCCCGTAGGCTTTGCGCATCGAAGTAGCACTGCCGAAAGGACTCTTAATCAGGCTTTCCATTGATTCATCCTTTCCTCTAACTCGGCCAGCGCCGTATCGAATTGTTCGCTGTTCGGAATTCCTCCGTGCCATGCAGGCGCGTTCTCCATAAAACTCACGCCTTTGCCTTTGGTTGTACGAGCAATGATTGCCACTGGCTTTCCATGGATTTCGTTGGCGAGGTCCAGTGCAGCCAGAATCTCCGACACGCTGTGGCCGTGAATTTCAATAACATGCCAGTTGAAAGACGCCCACTTGTCTACGATGGGCTCGGTTGGCATTACTTGGTGCGTCGTGCCAGTCTGCTGCACTCCGTTGTAGTCCACAATAACCGTCAAGTTACTAAGTCCGTACTTGGCGCCCACCAGCAGGCCTTCCCAGATCACGCCGCTGTTTAATTCCCCATCGCCCAAGATGGCATATATCCTTCGGCTTGAGTTTTCCAGGCGCGCCGCAAGGGCCATTCCCGATCCAATTGCCACTCCATGACCCAGTGGCCCTGCGACAGCTTCTATTCCCGGCGTCTTGTGCGGCTCTGGGTGCCCCTGCAAACGGCTGCCCAATGCTCTGAAGGTTGGAAGTTCCGAGACAGGAAAGTAGCCGCGATGCGCGAGGACCGTGTAGAGCATCGCGCACGCATGCCCCTTTGAAAAAACAAGACGATCCCTGTCTGCCCAGTCAGGGTTTGCAGGATCCAGGCGGAGTTGATGGAAGTAAAGTGCGGTCAGGATTTCCGCTATGGAGAAGGCTCCCCCAATGTGTCCGGACTTGCGGCCATAGACCATGCGAAGAACCTGGGCGCGATACTCGTATGCGCGACGCGACAGGTCGGCGATCATCTCGGCCGTGTGCGGCGCCTCATACGGATAGACGCGGGCGGGCATTGCCTGGTCTGTTACAGACTTGATCACGCCTTTGCCTCCGCGCCAGATCCGTAGAGTGTCCGGCGAATGGATTCAAAGCCAGTTGTGCCGCTGTTGTACACGGGCACCGCAGTCTTGCCCAAGTGGGGTTCCAGAGCAGACATGGAGAGTTGCGCAAGGACAATCGAATCTACTCTTCCAGATAACTTTGCGATTTCTTCGAGCAGGATATTGTTGTGTGTTTCACTATCGCCCTTCTGGATGGCGGCAAATGCCTCAGGGCGAAGGACAGTTGTTATATCGACCGCCTTCCCTTTCTCCGCTGCGACAATGCGCAATAGCCTCTCTGACGAGGGTACGGTGGTTGCGAGGGTTGCGATCAGTCCAACTCTAGGGCCTTGGTCCACGGCGAGTTCCATCATGGCGCGGTCTATCTGCATGATTGGAATGTCTATCATCGGGCGGGCAAGTTCAGCCGCGTAGTTGAACGTGGAACAAGCTAGAAGGATAAGGTCCACGCCGGATTCCTGAAGGTTGTACGCGTACTGCGCAAATCGAAAGTAGTTATGCTTGGGGATAACTCCGACGCCGGCGCTGATATTGTCTCTCTGAATCGTGTCGTCGCATAGGTGTACCACTGCTACGTCAGGGATATACCGATCAAGAAACGGCTGCATCGCACGAATGGTCAGGTTGACCGCATGGATAATGCCGATAGTCCTGGTTGTCTTTTCCATCTTGTTGTCTCCTTGATTCATTTGCAGATTGAAGACGCCTCTGACAGGGCTGGTGCCGTCTTGAAATCGATAGGGCGAATCACGCGAATTGCCAGCAGGATCACGCAAAATCCAGTCAGGTGCATCATGCTTACACATGCGAATACGGGACCATACCCAAACCCGTGGTCGAGGAGGCGCCCTACCACCAGGCCGAATACGATGCCGCCCATCGCTCCACCAAACCCAACCATCCCAGCCACCGAACCCACCATGCTCGATGGGAATATATCTGACGGCAGGGTCATCACCAGCGTGGACCACGATTGCTGGCCGGCAAAGGCGATGCTGAACAGAACAATGACAAGTTGCACCGGCGAGTGCGAGACAAGCAATATCAGTGGCATGACTCCCGCACTGATGCCGAGCGCGGCCTTCCGGGAAAAGTTGACGGAGTGGCCGCCTTTGATCAGCCGACTGGAGAACCAGCCTCCCAGCAGGCTGCCGATTCCAGCTGCCGCGTAGGGGATCCAGGCAAAGTAGCCCACTTGTTTCGTGTCGAAATGATGCACATCGTACAGATACTTTGGAAGCCAGAATATGTAGAAGTACCACGCGGCGTCGCTCAGGAACTTGGCAGTCACCAAGCCCGCGACCTGCGGGTACTTCAGCAGGTCGATCCATCGAATCGCCCTGGTGCTCTCAGCCTTCTTGTCGAGCACCTCTGCAATTTCCAGCCGCTCTTCGGCACTGAGTCGCGGATGCGACGCGGGTGGATGGTATTCAGTTATCCACCAGAGAGTCCAGGCCAGGCCGACTGCGCCAGCAAGGAAGAACACCCAGCGCCAGTTTAGATGCGCTAATGTGATTGCGATGAGGGGAGGGGCCGCGACTGCGCCGACTGCAGTTCCGGCGTTCATGAGGCCCATGGCCGTTGAGCGCTCACTTGCCGGGAACCACTCGGCCATGGCCTTGGTGGCCGCCGGAAAGCCGCCTCCCTCGCCCATCCCCAGCAGAAAGAGGCTGCCAGCGAGAACACCTACGCTGGTTGCGAATCCCTGGCTCGCACACGCTAGAGACCACCAGAGCATGATCAGAAGGAACCCTTTGCGAGTTCCAAGCACATCGATCAGTTTTCCACTGACGGCGTACATAAGTGCATACGCGGCCAGGAACGCCGCTTGAAGTTGCGAGAATTGCGTATTTGAGACGGGAAATTCCCGCTGGATCGCCCGGATTGCCACAGGCAGCGTCTGCCGATCAAAATAGCTGATCGCGATTGCGGCGGTAATCAGGAGGGCCATCCTCCAGCGCAGAGACTTGCTCATTTTGCCAACTTACAGGAAACATGCGTTCTTGCGCGGTCATGGCAGCAACAGGGAGCCGTGATCCCGGTTGTGACGTGAATACTCTTGTTTGACTGCCTGAATGCAACACGCGACTTCGTCTGATATTCAGTAAATCTCATTGTCGCCTCCCAAACATCAGACAGCCTGATATGCAGATGTACTAGCGAGCGAACTATAATCAAACGCAGGTACACATGTCAATGCTTAAACCCGTATCGAGAATCACGTTGGGGGAGCAGGTCGCGGCCCAGCTCTCGGATCAGATATCTGAAGGCAAATGGAAGCCTGGCGAAAAGCTGCCTTCCGAAGCAGAGCTCTGCTTTGCGTTGAACATAGGGCGCTCCACTTTGCGCGAAGCCTTAAAGTCGTTGGCATTTGTCGGAATGGTGCAGATGCGGCCGGGAGAAGGCACGTATGTTATTGAAGGCTCGGGGCTTTTGATCGAGCGGATCATGGCGCGCGGATTTCTCAAAACGGAGAAAGAGCTGCAAGATGTAGGCGAGGCGCGCGTGGTCCTCGAGGGTGAAACTGCAGCTCTTGCGGCCGAGCGCGCGGAGCCTTCTGACCTTGCTCAGTTGGACGCTCTCATGAGCGAAATGAAGCTGAGCATAGCCGGGCAAGGGCGTCCTTATGTTGACCTGGACGTGGAGTTTCATTTGGCGATCGCCCAATGCGCCAAGAACCAAATGCTCTTCGAGTTGCTGTCGCCCATCCGGGGCGTACTCAAGGAGTGGATCAGTAAATCCCAGGAACTTCCCGGAATTCAACAGAGTGCGCATCGCCAGCACGCGGCAATTCTCTCCGCCGTTCGCAAGAGAGAGCCTGAGAAGGCAAGGCATGCCATGCGGACGCATCTGCAGACCTGCGAAAGGGTCTTCAGCCTGCTTGGCAGGCTCACGGGGAGCAAGGACCACGTCGGAGATTGAGGCTGTCCGACGTAGAGCTGGACGTGGCTTGGTCCATTTCCTGAGCCGGCGGAATTGTCAAAGTTGCAATGCCCTCATGGCGCTTTGTGATCAGCCGCAGCTTCTTGCCATCAACCGCTCATACAGTTACGCTCGATCCCCGCTCATTGGAAAATCGGCGGGAATCGGGCGTAATTATTTGCCGCGCCAACTATCCTTTATTGCACTTGCACCCGCAGCACCGTGACACTTTCATGAGGCAGCGTGATTGAAAGCGGCCCGCTGCCGAGGATCGCCATTGTGCTCTGGGCTGGAACGATGTGCAGAGGCTCGACCTCGTCGTTACGCTCGTATCTGCTGGCAGCGCGAAGCTGTTGAACCTGTGCAGGGGCCACTGCATGCCAGCGTCCCAAGTCGAAGTTTGTGCCGACATCCTGATCCAGGCTTCTGTTCACACAAAGAAGCGTAATCGTTTTGCCATCGGTACTGCGCGTTGCAACAACATCGATATAGGGAACGTCCTGTTCACTGTCTACCATTCGCGTGCCGCCCGCGACGTTGTAACTTCCCGAGTCACTATTGACTGTCAATACCGTGTCGCCCTTCACGACGGTATACATCTGAAAGGCGTAGTACGCGGGAACCGCATAGACCTGCTCACGCCGCTTCCAGACGCCGGCAAACTCCATCAGGCCGGTCATGTCAGTAATTTTGACTTCGGACGAATGGCGAAGCACAGTATTCAGAAAGCCCGCAGCCATTACTGCGCCGCCCTGATTCATCCAGCTGGGACTTTCGTTGGTGAAGTTCCGCTCGCCGTACCCCTTGCTGTTAAAAAGCCACTCAGTGACCGCAATATGCACCTTCCCCTGTTGATTGGGATGCGCGTCGATCTGCGCCCGCACCTTGTCGAAATAGTTCCCGATTGCAGTCGGCACAGCATACGCCGCAGCGGCTGTAAAGTCAGGCGTTGCCGCTTCCAGTACGGTGCGATTCGTGCCAAAGATAAAGTGCTGCGAAATCTCGTTGAATGTGCCCGCAGGATTGTTTAGGAGTGCAGTATTCCATTTGCCATCCGACAGGGGAACCTCGCCAGTGGCAATGATCTCCGCATTCGGTTCCACCGCACGCACCGCCTGGCTGAAGGCCAGAGTGGCTGGTCCAATCTCGTCAGCAGTTTTGTAGCCAACCTGCCATTTTCCGTAGAGTTCATTGCCCAGTTCGTAAATCACTCGGCCTTTGTGATGCGTGCGAATATACTGCACCCACGCGGCGGCTTCCTCGGGTGTGCCGCTTCCCATATTCAGGTCGAACTGTGGCACCGCGCCGATCAGATCGCAGAGTTGCAAAAACTCATCCGTGCCAAAGTTGTTGTACTCGGGAATGCCCCACGCAATGTTTTCCATCGTGGGCCGCATGTCCGCTGGACCGATCCCATCTTTCCAGTGATAGTAGGAGCTGAAGTTGCCGCCAAACCTCAGCTCCGTGATGTGCATCGCCTTGGCCATCGCCACTTCGTCCGGATCCAATATTCCGATCGCGTCCTCGGGCATCAGCGATATCTGGTCCACGTCGACGCACTCGTTACCCTCCACTGCCACAGCCAAGTGCACTGCCTGCAAACGCCTCACTTCCCCAGGGCTCAGCCGCAGCACAGCCTGGTACTTTGTCCATTGCGCAGCCGGCACATCCACGTGCGATTCCGCCAACACCTTACCCGTTTCTGCGTTGCGAAACATGACCGTCAACCGCGTTGGCCCGCTTATATGCTTGGCGTAGAGAGAAACGCGATAGCCCAGGACCCGCTGCACGGGCAGGTACACCTTTTGCATGATGCCGGTCTGCTGGTTCGGCGTTCCCAGTAGTTCCAGCGACTGCCAGCTATTGGCGGCATCGCCTACATGCAATTCAAAGCGATTGCCTGCGGCTTTGCTCAGCGGCAGCCAAGGCAGAGGTATTCCGGTCTCGTTCGTGCTGTCGATCAGTTCCGGCTGTTCGCGGAAAAGATTCTCCAGATTGGTATGGTTCCAAAGGCCAGACTCCAGGCTGCCATTCACCAGTACTTCGGCTGCAATACCGTTGTTGATTGAGTTGCCGATTGGTTCCAGGAAGCTCCCGAAGATCGTGTCCGTCACGCGTTCCGTTCCTTCTGCGCCGATATGCACTGTCACCGTGGCGGGCATTGGGCGCGAAGGACTTACTTGAGCATAAGCACCACTCGCCGCAACAGCCGCCACGGCGCCCGCTCCGAACAAACCACAGGCAAACTTCATTGCCACGAATTGTCCCGTCACTGAGTTACATCCTCTCTCGATTGGCACGAAACTTTACTGTCGATCCTTCAGCGGATATATGGGCGACGGCGCAGGGGCTGGCTGGCAAGACTTGCCTCCGTATTCTCATTCATAACTCCCGGCGCTTGAGATTGAACATGCCGGCAAAAACGCCGCAGCCATCATACCGAATGGCTGCGGCGCCTTGCCTTGCTCTTTCTTAGAACGAGAGCGTTCCGCCAATTTGAACTTCGCGCGGGTCATGCTGCGTTCCCGTGATCTGTCCGAAGTTGCCCGCTGTTACGCCATTGCTGGGGTTGCTGAACTGCGCATGGTTCCACGTGTTGAAGAACTCACCGCGAAGCACGAAGCGAATGGAATCGTGAATTGGGAATGTTTTGTGCACGCCAGTGTCCCAGTTGTTAACGCCAGGGCCGGTGAGAATGTCAAAGCCGGAGTTGCCATAGAACCAGGCGGAGCCGCTCGTATTCGCGGGATCGGTCGCCGGGTTCACAAAGCAGCCCTTGTTGATCCAGTAGTGACCGTTTGATCTGACATCCTTGTTCTGCAACTCGTTCCTTCCGTTGCAGGTCCGATCTGCCTTGATGTTCGCGGGCGACCAGTTAGTGTTATTCGGAGCGCTAACCCAGAATGGATTGCCCTTCTGCATCGTGGCGATTGCGTCTACGCTCCAGCCGCCAGCCAACGTGTCGAGAGCCCAATTCATATTGGCTCCGAACTGCTTACCGCGCCCGAGCGGCAGTTCCCATACCGCACTGATTACGATTGACTGAGGTATGTTCGAAGTGGTCATGCCCCAATCGCAGCGGAAGCAGCTCTTGTTCTGGTTGAGTGTGCCGTTGCTGCCTTCGGTTGCGTCGGAGAGTCCCTTGGACCAGGTGTAGTTGGCCATCAGGCTGAGTCCGTTCGTAAACTGCCGTTGAAGCTTCACCAGCATCGCGTTGTAGCTTCCGTTGCCGATGCTGTTCACTTCCTGCATGTAGGTGTACTGAGGCCAGGGGCTTCCGTGCGGGTTGTATGTCTGCACGCCCGGAGAGGAACCATCCCATGGATCCCAGTTCTTTTGCAGATGGTGCGACTGGTTCCCGATATACGCAACGTCAAGCGTGTATGCTTTGCCGAAGCTGCGCTGGATGTCGAGGTTCCACTGCGAGATGGCCGGCGGTTTCATGTTTGCCGCCAGGTATTGGATGGCGCCGGTAATGGACGAAACCTGGGTTGATGTAATGCCTGCAACCGGTACCACCGGCATCGCGTTCACGCCTAGAACGTAGGTCGGATTCGGTGCTGATGTGGCGTTGCTGACGCTGTTGTTGACCGTTATGTATTGGGAGACGATCGAATACTGCGCCGTAATGTCCATCTGGGTTGTGTAATACATGCCCCAGCCGGCCCGAACCACCGTCTGCTTGGCGAACCACGGTTGCCAGGAGAATCCGATTCGGGGAGCGAAATTGGTAGTCGTCATGTTCCAGACTTTGGGGTTTGCCGTTCCCAGCTTGGCAAATGTCTCCAAACCGCTTGTGAAGTCGAAGCCGTGAATCAGGTTCCTGTTGGTCTCGTCAGAGGGGTTGGGAGGCGTATTTGCGTACCATGCCAGGGCGAGGTTCACTGTCAGGTCAGGCCGCAGCTTCCAGGTGTCCTGAATATAGGGTTCGAAGGTCGTCCAGCGATAGTGCGTCTTCGGCATGCCGATGGATTGGCCGCTGGTCAGATCACCCAACAGAAAGTCCGCGAACGCATTGCCCGTGTTCGCTACCTGCGAGACTTTGCCCGTCGTTGTGTTCAGAGCAGTTTGGGCGCTGAATACGTTGTTGAAATTGAAGACGCCGCGCGCATTTGCGTTGGCGCTCGATTGAACGCTGCGCACATAGGACAGATCGCCGCCAAGCTTCACCTGGTGCTTGCCCAGAAGCCAGTTAAAGCTGTCATGAATCTGGTAGATATTGTCGATATCGCCCAGAAGTCCGGTCGAGGTGCCGAAGCCCGCGTAACCGGCGATGCCGATGCCTGGCACACCGTCAGGATCGGCCGTTCCGGTGATTCCTACCTTAGTCTGGATTCCGGGAACCGAGCGGCCCTGGTCATACACCGAGTCACGCACCATGCCCATGCGAAGAGAATTGACCTTCGTTGAACTCAGCTCCCAGGTCCATCCCAGTGCTACCAGTTCTGTGTCGAGCGGAAATGCTGTGCCCTGCGACGGAAACAGGCCGGGAGACGTGACGGGCGAGTTCAACCAGCTGCCTTGCGCGAAGAGCTGATGGCTATCCTTGGGATTAAAATCGATGCGGCTGGTGATCTGGTCCGATTTGACTGTCGCCGAAACGTTGCCGCCGAGATTGTTCCCCGTCACACCGGAGGCTCCGGGGAGATAGAAAGCCAGCAGCTGCTTTGCTGCGGGGTTGATGGTAGTGATCTTATTGTTAGGGAACTGCTGGCGCAGCCCGGTCGTGGCATCATACGTTGTCGGATCGTAGATGGGCGTTGAGAGCGCGGAGAAGTCGCCGTTGAACATGGCCTGTGTTGGCGTCAGCGCCGTTGAATAGGTCGTCTTGTTCTGGCGATAGCCTTCGTAGTTTCCGAAGTAGAAGAGTTTGTTCTTGAAGATAGGACCGCCAACCGACGCGCCGAACTGGTTCTGATGATAGGGACCCGGGGCAATCGGAACGCCTGCCGGAGTGATATCGAAGTAGCCGCGGCCTTCCATCTGGTTGGTGCGAACAAACTCGTACGCCTCGCCGTGCAGTTTGTTGGTGCCGCCCTTGGTCACCACGTCGACGATTCCTGGGTTAGGCCCCATATCGGGCATGAAGAAGCCGTAGTGAACTTCAAACTGGTCAATTGCCGAGACCGATACATTGAGCGAGCTGTTGCCGGCGCGACTGCCAAAAGTCTGGATCCCGTTGATCAGGTACATCGTAAAGTCGGGCTCGTTGCCGCTGATGTTGATCGACATGCCTGAGTGCCCGGTTTGGCCAATGGAGGCGTTGGCAGCCCCCGATGTGGCCTGGGTGGCTCCCGACAGAAGGCCCAACTGAAGAAAGTTTCTTCCGTTCAAAGGCAACTGTGAAACGCTCTGCGGACCAATCACGCTGCCCAGATCGTTGGACTCGGTTTCCAGCAGGTTGGCTAGGCCATTGGCCTCCACGGTCACCGTCTGCGCGGTCGAGGCAATGCCCAAATTTGCATTTTCACTCGCGTGCTGGCCTACGATCAGGTTGAACTGCGAGAGCTTGTAGGTCGCAAATCCCTGCCGGGAGAATTCGAGCGAGTACAGCCCCGGCTGCAGGGCTGGAAACGAGTAGCTTCCCGATGCATCCGATTGCGTCTTCAGAACCACGCCTTTGCCGACATTTGTCAGCGTGATGTCCGCGCCGGAAACCATGGCGCCCGATGTGTCCAGCACCGTTCCCTGAACTGAGGAATTGATGTTCTGAGCTCTAATAGCTTGCTGGCCAATGATCAGCATCAACAAGCTTATTAGAACGGACAAAATTCGCATTTTCGACTTCATTACGACCCTCCCATCAAGTTGAACAGCGCGATCATATGCGCTGCGGCGAATGCCATTTGAGTGCAGCGCGAGATTGTGTCATCCCGCCGCCTTAGCCGGAACACGGAAACAGTGAAAACCAGTTCAAGCTTCCCACGCGCCGCGCCCCGCATTTTCTGTGATCTATCAGCCCCTTGGCTACGCACTCCCAATTGCTCTGCCGCGCCCACCCGGCACTAAAATCCGCACTTCTCTTCCGCGCCCTCCAGCAACCTCATAACTGGATCGCTTCATCTGTGCTCTTCCGTGTCGTTCTCTCGAAGCGGTTCTCGAAAGCGCTCAGGTGTTGGCCGCCAAGCCATACCAAATTCGTGGATTGGCAGAGCATAATTGCCGAAGAGGTGGGAGTGCGCTGAACTTGTCTGATCTAGTTGAAATCGCTTACATCCCAGCGGGGCCGCCCCCCCCCCTTCGCTGAATCTCTTTCCAAATCTTCGCAACATTCCGAGATATCCAACCTGATGTAATGCTTTACATTCAGAAGAATGAAATTATCGCTGCCCCCGATCCTCTGTCAAGAGATTTTTGCGGATGGCCCTGGATGCCCCCTCAGCAACCTGTCATCCTCATGCGACCCTGAGTGCCACGAAGGAGAGCCGAAAACCTGCCCAGCGCAATGTCGAAGTGAACCTGCGGTTGATTTAGGATCCGGCGCTCAAATCTCGCCTTTGAGAATGGAAATTGCGTTTGCCGGCAGAGTTGGGATAGCGCATTTTGTATGCGCATGAAAGCCCCGTGCCGCATCCTTTCGCCTTTTCCCGGAGAAAGGTGAGGTGGCAATGGACTAGCCTCGCGCCTCCTCTGCCACTGTCTACTGTTCCCTGCGTCTCGCGGCATCCTCCCGCAAATGGCTAAACGCCGCCGAAGGCACATCGCTTAGTGGCAGTGCCGGCCCTTCCCAAAGCAAGCGCGGCGAGCCATCGCTCACCGAATGCAGACCCTCCAAATGGATTGCATGTTTGCCCGCATGCAGCCCCAGCGACCCGCGATCGTACCGCATCGCATTTCCCTTGGACCCGCACACCTGCGCAAACGGCGGACCGGTCTTCGCCACATCCATGCCGTCGATCACCAGCCGTGCTCCGTCGCGTGCAAGCAGATGAAACGTATAGCCGCCGTCCGCCGGAATGTCGATAAAACCTTCCCAGACCGCGGCATAGCGCGTATAGCCCTGCGAATCGGCATACAGGCTCGGCGAGTCGCCAGTGAACACCGCATGCTCTTTCTTCAGATCGGGCAACTCAGTCCACATGCCAGGATAGATCTGCCATGCAAGGCCGGGCAACGGAACCCCGACCGGGTCCAATGCGTCACGCCAATGGGCAACGGCCACAACTCCCTGCGCGGCCCAGTCCTGTTTGCCTGCCTTGTCCTCAACGTGAAGCAGAACCCTGAACCGTCCGGCGCCGTTCTTCCCGTCAAGCTCGGTGCCATCCGCGTCGGTGAAGCGATGGCTCACTCTGAGGCCCGTTGCTTGCGTCCCGTCGCCAAAGAGCCAAGTGTAGCGGGCCTTGGCTGAGGCCTGCGCAGTGAAGGTGACCGTCTGTCCCGGCGCAAAGGCCTGTGAATCCACCGTAAACGCAGCCACCGGTCCATTCGGGGCCGCAAATTGAACCGCCTGTGCGCCACCAGAAACCGCCAGCGGCAGATCTGCGTTCGTAGTTGCGCGTGCCTGCGCGTACTTCACGTTTTCAAACAGCACACCCGCCACCGGACCGGTAATGGTCGACCCAACCAGGGGTGGCTGATCGAGCGCCCAGATATTGCGGAAGGTAAAGCCGTGCAACGCCGGCTCTTCCCGCTCAATCTGCACCAGCGAATACCAGTTGTCGAGTGTCAGATTCTCAAACGTGTAGTTGGAGTGGTCGCCTTTGGCGCCGTTTGCCCCCCAAAAGCCAAGCAGACCAAAAGTTTGTCCGCAGGCGCCGATCCCGCCGTGCAGAATGTCGGAGTCCCGCAGCGTAAAGTTGCGCGAGTTGAAGCTCTTCCTTGGCCAGCCGGAGCGGACGATATTCGAAATGCTGGTCGAGAGTTCACTGTTCTCAATGACGATATTCTGCACATCGTGACCAGGGCGCAGTATATCCTCGTCGGTATAGCCGTCCCAGTTGCCCTGCATGGCGAACACATCGTCTGAAGCGCGCAGAAACGCATTGCGCACCAGCGTGTCGCCGCCACCCAGCCAGTCCATTCCGTCCTGATTCGCATTCCCGGGATTGCCGCCGATCACGCGCAGATCGTCATAGGTAAAGTTGTTCGAGTCCTTCATCTGGATCGACCAGGTGCGCGCCCGAACCACGCAGGTCAACCCATTGATCTCCACTTTGCGAGCTTCTAGCGCACCGATGCAATGCCAGTCTGGCTTCTGCATCCAGCCTTCGTCGTTGTTGGGGTCCTGCGAGCCTTCATAAACAATCGTCCCGCGTCCCAGCACCTTCACGTCCTGCACCTTCCACAGGTTCAGGCTGCCGAAAATGAACGCGCCCGGTGCCAGGTAGAGGGTCTCGCCGCTCTTGGGATTCAGGCTCTCGTGAAACACGCCTGCGGGCACAATACGCACGTTCTCCCCTGCGTGTGGCGGAGGCGGAGAAGGCGTCCCCGCGAACAGAAACAGCATCCGCGCGTGGTTCAGAAAGTCCCCCGGCCTCGCGATAGAGAGCTTGGCCGGCCCTGCTAGCTTGAAGCGGATCGTCTGCCCTTGCCGAATCGCCCGCAGCCCCAGTCGCCACGGCTGAATATCGACACCTTTGTCCCAGAAGCCCGGCTCCACGGCTGTGATCTCAACAGTCACCGGACCGGTAATGTCAAAACTGACGAAGTCATAACTCGCCGCCGCGTGGGCCACATCCACCGGCTTGCCATTCACGCTGACTGAAAAAGCAGTGGAGCGCAGCTCCTCGGGAACGGGAGCGGCCTGTACGCGCGAAGCTGCGTGGACGGCGGCAGGAAGCGTTAGAAGAACCACGAGCAGCGAGCGAATTAGCAACAAGTGAGACCCCGGCGCGAATCAGAGGGAACCAGACCACTCTAGCACCGCGCCCAGCCGCCACTCCAGACCGCAGTCAAATCTCTATCCCCTGCTGCTTCTCTTCCTCTCGATCCAAGGCTCCGTGCCCAGTCCTTTCCGCGCACTTAGCGGAAAGGGCGGGACAGCAACCAACTCAACCCCGCGCTCTTTTGGCCCCAAGTACCGACTGCAAAGTCCCTGCCTCTAAATTCCCTCACCCATCGACACATAGATGCGCAGGCGCTCCAGCTCCACTCGATAAGCCTCGCGCTCGGCTTCCTCAGCGGCGAAGGGCTCCACTGGCTGCGCGTGCCCGCCCAGCCGCTCTTCAAGCTCCTCCACGCGGGCCGAGAGAGCAATCAGCGCGTCCGAGAGTGGGTCCTTCACATCGTGCGGATCGGTAATCAGCACCCTTTGCCCGTTGCGATAAATAATGTGCGCCGGAACGCCAACCACGGTCGAGTTGGGCGGCACATCCGAGAGCACCACGGAACCCGCGCCCACGCGCGAATTCTCACCCACAGTGATATTGCCCAGCACGTTGGCGTTGTTGCCGATAAACACTCCATCGCAAACGGTGGGATGGCGTTTGCCGTGGCCCTTGCCTGTGCCGCCCAGAGTCACGCCCTGGTACATCGTCACGTCGCTGCCCACAATCGCGGTCTCGCCAATTACCACGCCAGTAGCGTGATCGATAAACAGCCTTCGCCCCAGCAGCGCGCCCGGATGAATATCGACGCCGGTAAAGAAGCGGCCGATTTGAGACAAGAGCCGTGCCGGCAACCGCATCTGCGAACGCCAAAGCACGTGGGAGATGCGGTGAATCCACACCGCCCAAAGCCCCGGATAGCAGAGCAGAATCTCCAGCCGCGAGCGCGCTGCAGGGTCGCGCTCCAGCACCGAGTTGATATCTTCGCGGATGCGTTCCAGCATGGTTATGGCTTACTCAAGTGATGCTTGAGACCGGCGAAACTGTACGCCCCGCCGGTCGTTGGAGTGCTTACAGCGTTACCGTTTCGGTCGGCAACGCAAGCGCCTGCTGCCGCAGCGACTCGAACAGCACGCTCGACAGGTAGCGCTCGCCAAAGCTCGGTAGCACCGCGACAATCACCTTGCCTGCATTTTCGGGCCGCGCCGCAACCTTCAAAGCCGCTGCCACTGCCGCTCCCGAACTGATGCCCACAAACAAGCCTTCTTCCAGCGGCAACTTACGCGCCGTCGCAATCGACTCGTCGTTCGTCACCTGAATAATCTCATCCACTAGGCCGGTATCCAGCACGCTGGGAACAAAGCCCGCGCCGATGCCTTGAATCTTGTGCGGCCCTGGCTTGCCGCCGGAAAGCACGGGGCTGTCCGTCGGTTCAACAGCGATCGCTTTGAACTCCGGCTTGCGTTCCTTAATGTACTTGGAAACGCCCGTAATGGTGCCGCCGGTGCCCACGCCCGAGATCAGTATGTCCACCTTCCCCTCGGTATCGTCCCAGATCTCCGGGCCCGTGGTGGCGTAGTGAACGGCCGGGTTGGCCGGGTTATCGAATTGCCCCAGGATAAATCCGTTCGGCGTCTTGGCCAGAATCTCGTTGGCCTTGGCGATGGCGCCCTTCATGCCGTTCGGACCCGGCGTCAGCACGATCTCCGCACCAAAGGCCAGCAGCAGCACGCGCCGCTCAAGGCTCATAGTCTCAGGCAGGGTGATGATGAGTTTGTAGCCCTTCACCGCCGCCACAAACGCCAGCGCGATGCCAGTATTGCCGCTCGTGGGCTCAATCAGCACAGTCTCGCCCGGCTTGATCTTGCCCGCCTTCTCGGCTGCCTCGATCATGGCAAAACCAATGCGGTCTTTCACGCTCGATACGGGGTTCTGACTCTCTAGCTTCACCAGAACGGTTGCCGGCAGCCCTGCCGCCATGCGGTTCAACTTCACCAATGGAGTCTTGCCAATAAGCTCAGTTACATTCGCGGCAATGCGCGCCATGATGATCTCCTTTTTCCGGGACAGTTACCCGGAGCTTGCTTTTCTGATTTGTGGGGTGTAGGTGGAGCTATGGGGCGGGAAACTGCGGCGCGAACAAGGCGCACTTCAGCATCGGAGCTCTCACCAGGACGGCGTTAGCGACATCGACGCATGACAATAGCCTAAAGCCAGTATGCGTTTATGGCAAGCACAAGTTCAATTAAATTAGCGCCGCACTCCGTCAACCCGTATTTCTCAGCCCCGCCGAAATTCCGCTGATCGTCGCCGCGATAGCGCGGTTCACCTCCAGCGTATCCTCGCCCCCGCGCTTCCGCCGCAGCATATCCACCTGGATCAGGTGCATCGGGTCCACATATGGATTGCGTAGCTTGATCGAGTGAGCCAGCACCTGGTTCGTCTCCAGCAATTCCGTCTGGCACAGAACCGCCAGAACCGCGCTCACCGTGCGATGAAACTCCGTCTCAAACATGTCGTAAATGCGCTCGCGCAGCAGCCGGTCTTCTACCAGCGAGGCGTAGATCCGCGCCGTTGCCAAGTCCACCTTGCCCAGAGCCATCTCAACATTGCGCAGCAAATCGATAAACAGCGGAAACTCACGCGCCATCTGCTGCAGCAGTTCCAGCGCTCCCGGCTTGCTAAGATACTGCTCCAACGCAAATCCCACGCCAAACCACGCCGGAACCAGCAGCCGCGACTGCGTCCAGCCGAATACCCAGGGGATCGCGCGCAAATCCGTCAGCCGCGTAGATAGATTGCGTCTCGATGGCCGCGAGCCGATCTTCGCGTTCTCCAGTTCGCCCACCGGTGTGGACTGCTCAAAGTAAGTCACCACGCCAATGTCTTCGAGAATGTGCTGCCTGTAAAAATCGTAAGAAATGTTCGACAACTCGTTAAGCGCGGCCTCCCACTCCGGCTTCAGCACACCCGTAAAGTGCCCCTCCGGATCCCGCGCATTCGGCCGCGCCAACGCATCCAGCGAGGCGGCGATCATCAGTTCCAGGTTGCGTTCCGCTAGCACTTCATCGGCATATTTAAAGTTCAGCACTTCGCCCTGTTCGGTAATCCGTAACTGCCCTTCAAAGGAATCCATCGGCTGCGCAAAGATGGCGCGATGCGTCGGTCCGCCGCCACGGCCCACCGTCCCGCCGCGCCCGTGAAACAGCCGCAGCTTCACCCCAGCCTCCCGTGCCACCACGTGCAAATCGCGATGCGCGCGGAAGATCTCCCAGGTCGAAGTCAGCATCCCCCCGTCCTTGTTTGAATCCGAGTAGCCCAGCATCACTTCCTGCCAGTTATCCCAGGTCGCCATCAACCTGCGATAGTCCGGCCGGCTCCACAGTTCCTTACACACCGCCGGAGCGTTGCGCAGATCGTCGACAGACTCAAACAGCGGCACCGGCATCAGTCCCGGATTGCGCCCCGCTCCTTCCACCTTCACGCCGCCCAGCCGCGCCAGCCGCACCACCGCCAGCACATCGTCCACCGTGGACGCGCCCGAGATCACAAACTGCCGAATCGCCTCAGGCGAGCAGCCTTCCTTGATCTCGGCCACCACGCGAAACGTGTCCAGCACCCCCGACGTTTCCGCCGAAAGCCCGCTCGGCAGCGAGGCCGCCATCGTGTCGGCAATCGCCTCCTGCAGCGCCGTTGCCAACACCCGCGCATGTTGCCGAATATCCAGCGTGTGCAGATGCAGCCCAAAAGTGCGCACCTGCAAAATCAGCGGATCGATCAGCGTGCGCGCAATGCGGATTCCTTCGTGCGCCGCCAGCGATGCGCGCAGCGTCTCCAGATCGTCCAGAAAATCTTCCACCGAGCAGTATGCCGGCAGCACCTTCGCCAGTTTGTCCTGCGAACGTGACAGCGTGTACGGCGTCACCGGCATCGCCGCGCCCGCCGGTACAGCGTGCTCGCCTGCGTGTTCCAGAGTCCGCTGAATGCGCGCCTTCAAGCAGATCACGAAGCGCCGGTAGTATTCGAACTCGTACTGCTGGCCAAAAACCTGCGCTTCCGGCGTATGCACCTGCGCAACGTAAGCCTGCAGCCGCTCCATCAGCTCGCTGCTCACCGGCCTCTGCTGCGCGCTCGTGGTCAGCAGGTCGATAATCTCGTCCAGTTGCCGCTGGTAATAAAGCATCAGGTGCCCGCGCGCCAGTTGGATTGCGTCCCTCGTCACGTCCGGCGTCACAAAAGGATTTCCGTCGCGGTCGCCGCCAATCCATGAGCCGAAACACAGCACCTGCGGCAGCGCGTGTGCCTCAATCTCCAGCCCGTAGGATGCCCGCAGAGCCTCAGAAATCTCGCGGTAAAGCCCCGGCAGCGTCTCAAAGATGGACACGTCATAGTAATCCAGCCCCATCTTGATCTCGTCGTAGACCGTCGGCCTGCGCGAACGCACCTCGTCGGTCTGCCACAGGCTCGTAATCTCCGCCAGCACCAGTTGTTCCAGCCGCGCCAGATCCTGTTCAGGCACGGGAATGCGGTCCAGCGTCGCCAGAAATTCTCCAATGCGCCGCCGCTTGAACATCACCGAGCGCCGCGCCACCTCCGTCGGATGCGCCGTAAACACCGGGGTGATGAGTACTTTCTTCAGCCAGTCCAGAGCCTCGTCCGCGCCAATGCCCACCCGCCGCATCTCGCACAAGGTTCCGGCCAGCGACCCGCGCTGCCGCCCTGCATCCCCGCTCAGCCGCAATGCGATACGCCGCCGCTTGCGATGGTTGGTCTCCGCCAGGTTAATCAGCTCAAAGTAGAAAGCGAATGCGCGTGTCAGCAGCACGGCGCGTTCCACCGGAAGCGAGTGGATCAGCGCCAGCGCGCCAGCCCCCTGACGGTTCGCCTCTTCGTCCTTGCCGTGGGCCTCCGCGTCGCGCCGCCGGATCGTGCCCTGCCGCAGCGCTTCCACGTGGACAAACAGCTCTTCGCCGGCCTGCTCGCGCAGCACCTCGCCGAGCAACATCCCCAGCGAACGCACATCGCGCCGCAAAGGAGCTTCTTTCAGGTCGCCGGATTGCGCTTCCAACTCCGCCAGCCGCTGCGGCCAACTCTCGGGATTCCACAATAGAGCCATCGTGTCTAAATTATGCACGACCGCCTATAAGGATCGCCTAATAGGCCCAGCACAATGCCCCGGAACCAAACCCCGCGCACTTACACTTTCCGTTCCGATAAAGCCCCGTGCCCCATCCTTGCGACTTTCTTCTGTCGCAAGGGTGGGACAGAAAAAATCAACCCCCAGGCCTTTCCAGAAACCCTCACAGCTCGTCCGATCAGGCCCCGTCCAACTGCCCCATCAACTCTTCCCACTCCGCGGTATACTCCGCCAACTGTTTCCGCAACTCCTCGGCCAGCTCCGTCAATCTCTGCGTCTCCGCAGCCGACACATACACCCCCAACTGCTCCTCGGTATGAGCAATTGAAGCCTCGATGCGTGGAACCTCTTCCTCAAGAAACGCACACCGCTCTTCCATTTGCTTCTGCTTGATGGGATTCAGCCGCCGCGGACGATCCTTGCCGGCATCGGCCTCGTCACCAGCCGCCGCGCTCTCGCTCGCAACCGCCACAGCTTCCGCCTGCCGAGCCTTTCCCGCAACCTCCGGCGCAGCCCCGCCAACTGCCTGCGCCTCCTTCCAGCGCAGATAGTCCTCGTAATTGCCCTCGTGGCTGGTAACCGTGCCGCCTTCCACCTCCAGCACCCGCGTAGCCAGCCGGTCAATGAAGTAGCGATCGTGCGAAACAAAAACCACCGTCCCGCTGAACGCCGCCAGCGCATCCAGCAGCACGTCCTT